>ULWD01058437.1_pt1 | contig 58539 bp, 51 predicted proteins | sample 1960011 | NCBI WGS metagenome assembly ULWD01 (sample SAMEA4835803, study PRJEB28245) | human gut metagenome | biome: gut microbiome; material: fecal sample | place: Denmark | collected 2008 | reverse complement strand
GGGTGACGGATGAAGATGTGGCTTATATTGTAGAGCAAATAAAGGCATGTTGTAAAGGGTGATAGTTGTTATTTAGAGGTAATGACTATTTAAAAATAACTTTGATAGAATGTAAAGAGCTATTTCTGAATTTCAGGAGTAGCTCTTTTTTTGTTTGGTAGAATAGGGATGATTTTGATTAATAAGCATTATCTTTGCCATCCCTTTAATAATTCATAGTATTAAAAAATGGCAGAACAGAGAAAAGCTCCCCGAAGCAATAGTAAGGCAAAAATACAGCCCGTAAATGACTACGGACGTATCCAGCCGCAAGCGCCGGAACTGGAAGAGGCTGTATTGGGAGCATTGATGATAGAGAAAGACGCTTATTCGTTAGTAAGTGAAATTCTTCGTCCGGAGTCTTTTTATGAGCACCGGCACCAGTTGATTTATTCCGCTATCACCGACTTGGCTGTGAATCAGAAACCGGTGGATATCCTTACGGTAAAGGAGCAACTTGCTAAACGCGGTGATTTGGAGGAAGTGGGTGGTCCGTTTTATATTACTCAGTTAAGTAGTAAGGTTGCCTCTTCGGCGCATATTGAATATCACGCCCGCATCATTGCACAGAAGGCATTGGCTCGTGAATTGATTACATTTACCAGCAATGTTCAGAGTAAAGCTTTCGATGAAACTCTGGACGTAGATGATTTGATGCAGGAAGCTGAAGGAAGATTGTTTGAGATCTCCCAGCAGAACATGAAGAAGGATTATACACAGATTAATCCTGTTATTGCCGAAGCGTATCAGTTAATTCAGATTGCAGCTGCCCGTACGGACGGTTTAAGTGGTTTGGAGAGCGGTTTTACCAAACTTGACAAAATGACTTCCGGTTGGCAGAGATCCGACCTTATTATCATTGCTGCCCGTCCGGCCATGGGAAAGACGGCATTCGTACTTTCTATGGCAAAGAATATTGCGGTGAATTATCGTAATCCGGTAGCTGTGTTCTCTCTTGAAATGAGTAACGTACAGTTGGTGAATCGTTTGATCTCCAATGCGTGCGAAATTCCGAGTGAGAAAATTAAGAGCGGACAACTGGCGGATTATGAATGGCAACAGCTGGATTATAAGTTGCGTGATCTTTTGGATGCTCCGCTGTATGTAGATGATACACCTTCATTGTCAGTGTTTGAACTGCGTACAAAAGCTCGACGCCTGGTACGCGAACATGGAGTAAGGATTATTATTATCGACTACCTTCAGTTGATGAATGCGAGCGGAATGTCATTTGGTAGCCGCCAGGAAGAGGTAAGTACGATTTCACGTTCGTTGAAGGGATTGGCGAAAGAACTGAATATTCCGATTATTGCCTTGTCACAGTTGAACCGTGGTGTGGAAAGTCGTGAAGGTGAAGAAGGTAAACGTCCGCAGTTAAGTGACTTGCGTGAGTCGGGAGCCATTGAGCAGGATGCCGATATGGTGTGTTTTATTCACCGTCCTGAATATTATAAGATTTATACCTCACAAGATGGAACCGATTTACGCGGTATGGCAGAAATTATTATTGCCAAGCATCGTAACGGTGCGGTAGGTGATGTTCGTTTGCGTTTTATCGGTCAGTACACCCGTTTCCAGAATCCGGAAGATGATATGGTGATTCCGCATCCGGCAGAAGGTGGTGGAGCAACCTTTGGTTCTAAAATGAATGCAGTAAGTGATGGCAGTGTGCCGCCTCCGACTGAGTTTGCCCCTCAAACAGACAATCCGTTTGGTGGGGTAGGATCGGATGGACCGTTGCCATTTTAAATTAATGGTAAAATTACATAAGCATTTTAATATTGCAGCCGGAATTACTTTTTATCATGTAGTTTCGGCTGTTTTCATTATTTTCTTGATGGATAATTCCCTGTCATCCAAAAAAACTTTGTAATTTTGCGGGTCACTTTTGGAAACAATAAAAAATTAATGATATGAATATCTCTTATAATTGGTTGAAGGAGTATGTCGATTTCGATTTGACACCGGAAGAAGTTGCCGCTGCATTAACTTCTATTGGCTTGGAAACGGGAAGTGTAGAAGAAGTGCAAACGATTAAAGGAGGACTGGAAGGTCTCGTAATCGGTGAAGTGTTGACATGCATTCCTCATCCGAATTCAGACCACATGCACGTGACTACTGTGAATCTGGGACAGGGAGAACCTGTGCAGATCGTGTGCGGTGCACCGAATGTGGCTGCCGGTCAGAAAGTGGTAATTGCCACTTTGGGTGCAAAACTCTATGACGGAGATGAATGTTTTACGATTAAAAAATCAAAACTCCGTGGTGTTGAGTCCAATGGGATGATTTGCGCTGAAGATGAAATCGGTATTGGTACAGATCATGCAGGTATCATCGTGCTGCCGGCTGATGCAGTTCCGGGAACTCTTGCCAAAGATTATTATAATATCAAGAGCGACTATGTGCTGGAAGTGGATATCACTCCGAATCGTGCCGATGCTTGTTCTCACTATGGGGTAGCTCGTGATTTGTATGCTTATCTGGTGCAAAATAACAAACCGACTTCTCTGAAGAAACCGTCTGTAGATGCTTTTGCCGTTGAAAATCATGATCTGGATATCAATGTTACAGTTGAAAACAGTGAAGCTTGCCCTCGCTATGCCGGTGTAACGGTGAAGGGCGTAACAGTAAAAGAAAGTCCGGAATGGTTGCAGAATAAACTCCGTATTATCGGACTGCGTCCTATCAATAATGTAGTGGATATCACAAATTACATTGTTCATGCATTCGGCCAACCATTGCACTGCTTTGATGCAGATAAAATTAAAGGTGGCGAAGTAGTGGTGAAGACAATGCCGGAAGGTACTCCGTTTGTCACGTTGGATGGTGTGGAACGTAAATTATCTGATCGTGACTTGATGATTTGTGACACGGAAAAACCGATGTGTATTGCCGGTGTATTCGGTGGTCTGGATTCCGGTTCTACGGAAACTACCAAAGATGTCTTCATTGAAAGCGCTTATTTCCATCCGACATGGGTTCGTAAGACAGCTCGTCGTCATGGACTGAATACAGATGCTTCTTTCCGCTTTGAAAGAGGTATTGACCCCAATATCACTATTTACTGTTTGAAATTGGCTGCCATAATGGTGAAGGAACTGGCAGGCGGTACTGTTTCTTCTGAAGTAAAGGATATTTGTGCTGCTCCTGCTCAGGATTTCATCGTAGAGTTATCTTATGAGAAGGTGCACTCGTTGGTAGGTAAAGTGATTCCGGTGGAGACAATCAAGAGCATTGTTACCAGTCTGGAGATGAAAATAACCAATGAGACGGCAGAAGGATTGACTTTGGCGGTTCCCCCTTATCGTGTAGACGTGCAACGCGATTGTGATGTTATTGAAGATATCCTCCGTATTTATGGATATAATAATGTAGAAATACCGTCTACGCTGAAGTCTAGCTTGACTACGAAGGGCGAACATGATAAGTCTAACAAATTGCAGAACCTGGTAGCTGAACAGTTGGTAGGTTGTGGTTTCAATGAGATTCTGAATAATTCTCTGACACGTGCCGGCTATTATGAAGGTATGGAAACTTATCCTTCTAAAAACCTGGTAATGCTACTGAATCCGTTGAGTACAGACCTGAATGCCATGCGTCAGACTTTGTTGTTCGGTGGATTGGAAAGTATCTCTCACAATGCTAACCGTAAGAATGCCGACTTGAAATTCTTCGAATTCGGAAATTGCTATTATTTCAATGAAGAAAAGAAGAACCCCGAAAAGTCATTGGCAGCTTATACTGAGAATTATCATCTCGGGTTGTGGGTAACGGGTAAAAAAGTATCCAATTCATGGGCGCATGCTGATGAAGAAAGTTCTGTATATGAGTTGAAGGCTTACGTAGAGAACATTTTCCTGCGTTTAGGGTTGAATATGAGAAATTTGGTTGTAGGTAATCTGACGGATGATATTTATGCTGCTGCCTTGTCTGTACAGACTAAGGGCGGAAAGCGTCTTGCTACATTCGGCATCGTAACGAAGAAGATTCTGAAAGCTTTCGACATTGACAATGAAGTATATTACGCTGACCTGAATTGGAAAGAGCTGATGAAAGCCATCCGTTCTGTAAAGATCAGCTATGCGGAAATTTCTAAATTCCCGGCTGTGAAGCGTGACCTTGCCTTGTTGGTTGACAAGAAGGTGCAGTTTGCCGAAATAGAGAAGATTGCTTATGAGACAGAGAAGAAATTGCTGAAAGATGTATCTCTCTTCGATGTTTATGAAGGTAAGAATCTGGAAGCCGGTAAAAAATCGTATGCAGTAAGCTTCTTGTTGCAGGATGAAAACCAGACACTGAACGATAAGATGATCGATAAGATCATGTCGAAACTCGTGAAGAATCTGGAAGATAAGTTGGATGCCAAACTTCGCTAATTGATAGTTAAACAATTAATAATTAAACATTAAAATATAATTCCAATGGGAAGAGCATTTGAATATAGAAAAGCTGCCAAATTGAAAAGATGGGGTCACATGGCAAAGACCTTTACAAGACTGGGTAAACAAATTGCTATTGCGGTAAAGGCTGGTGGCCCGGAACCGGAAAATAATCCGACTTTGCGTTCGGTTATCGCTACTTGTAAGCGTGAGAATATGCCGAAGGATAACATTGACCGTGCTATCAAGAATGCAATGGGTAAGGATCAGAGCGATTACAAAGGAATGACTTATGAAGGATACGGTCCTCACGGTATTGCTGTATTCGTAGATACGTTGACTGACAATACTACCCGTACAGTTGCCGATGTACGTTCCGTATTCAATAAGTTTGGCGGAAACTTGGGTACTATGGGATCATTAGCTTTCCTGTTCGACCATAAGTGTATGTTTACTTTCAAGAAGAAAGACGGCATAGATATGGAAGAACTCATTCTTGACCTGATTGACTACGATGTAGATGATGAGTTCGAAGAGGATGAAGAAGAAGGAACAATCACTATCTATGGCGATCCGAAGAGCTATGCAGCTATCCAGAAACATCTGGAAGAATGTGGTTTTGAGGATGTCGGTGGTGAATTTACTTATATTCCGAACGATACGAAAGAGGTGACTCCCGAGCAACGTGAAACTTTGGACAAGATGATAGAACGTCTCGAAGAGTTTGATGATGTGCAAACTGTTTATACCAACATGAAGCCGGAGGGTAGTGAAGAGTAATGAAGTATACTTATAAGACTCAAGGTACATGTAGTTCTCACATTGAATTGGAAATAGAAAATAATATAATAACGGATATTGCGTTTTGGGGAGGTTGTAACGGAAATTTGCAAGGTCTTTCCCGTCTGGTGAAAGGAATGTCGGTAAATGATGTGATTTCCCGTCTGGAAGGAGTACGTTGCGGAAGGCGTTCGACTTCTTGTCCGGATCAGTTGTGCCGGGCGCTACATGAAATGGGATTCTAACTAAATCCCTGTACTTTAAAAATATAGGTTGGCCCTCGGTGTTGTACAATGCCGGGGGCTTCTTTTTTGAACTGAAAGTGTGGCTCGCTTGTTATTATTTCGTAATTTTACGCCATTAAAAGAACGAACGATGAAAAATATTCTGAAAGACTTGAAACGCAGAGACCACAAGCGTTATTTAGGTGGTCTGGACGTTTTTAAATATATTGGTCCCGGGTTGCTTGTTACAGTTGGATTTATTGATCCGGGAAACTGGGCTTCCAACTTTGCGGCGGGTTCCGAATTTGGGTATTCCCTGCTTTGGGTGGTAACTTTGTCAACGATCATGTTGATTGTATTGCAGCATAATGTGGCTCACTTGGGCATTGTTACAGGTTTGTGTTTATCTGAAGCAGCCACAAAATATACGCCAAAGTGGGTCTCACGTCCTATTTTGGGCACTGCGGTGTTGGCATCCATATCGACTTCCCTTGCCGAAATATTGGGAGGTGCAATTGCCTTGGAAATGCTTTTTGATATCCCTATTATATGGGGAGCTGTATTGACAACCGTCTTTGTCGTCATCATGCTTTTTACGAATTCGTATAAGAAGATAGAGCGTTCCATCATTGCCTTTGTTTCCGTTATCGGATTATCCTTTATTTATGAGTTGTTCCTGGTGAAGATTGACTGGCCGATGGCTGTGGAAGGATGGGTGACACCTGCCTTTCCGAAAGGGAGCATGCTGATTATTATGAGCGTGTTGGGAGCAGTGGTGATGCCGCATAACTTATTCCTGCATTCGGAGGTGATTCAGAGCCATGAATATAATAAGCAAGATGATAGTTCTATTCGTAAGGTTTTGAAGTATGAGTTGTTTGATACGCTCTTCTCTATGATTGTGGGATGGGCTATTAATAGTGCAATGATATTGCTGGCTGCTGCTACTTTCTTTAAGAGTGGTATTCAGGTTGAAGAGCTGCAACAGGCGAAGTCTTTGCTGGAGCCTTTGCTTGGAAACAGTGCCGCGGTTGTCTTTGCTCTGGCTTTGCTGATGGCAGGTATTTCATCCACCATTACAAGTGGCATGGCGGCGGGTTCTATCTTTGCCGGTATCTTCGGAGAATCCTATCACATCAAGGATAGTCACTCGCAGGTGGGTGTGATCCTTTCATTGGGTATCGCCTTGTTGCTGATATTCTTCATCGGCGATCCTTTTAAAGGACTGTTGATTTCGCAAATGGTGCTGAGTATACAGTTGCCTTTTACCGTTTTCCTGCAAGTCGGGTTGACATCTTCGCGTAAGGTAATGGGGCAGTATGTCAACAGTAAATGGAGCAGTTTCGTACTTTACGCTATTGCGGGTATCGTAACCGTCTTAAATATTATGTTATTAATATCTGAATTATCATGAAACAGGAACGTTTGAACAGTCGCTTTTTGAAAGTACTGCCCATGAGTGCAGAAGAATCTGGGAATGGAGGTCGCAATCTGAACATTGCCTACTCCTTTACTGAAACCCCTTTTGGGGAAATACTGATGGCTTCTACCTCTAAGGGAATCTGTTATCTGGCTTTTGTTACTGAAAGCCGGGATGCTGTATTGGATGAATTGAAGCATATCTTTCCGCATGCTGCCTACAGAGAGCACAGAGATGAACTTCAGCAAAAGACGGTTAATGCTGTCCTGTCTATAGATAAAGAGAATATTGATGTGTTGCCATTACATCTGAAAGGAACAGAATTTCAGCTGAGTGTATGGAAAGAGCTGCTGAATATTCCCTTGGGTGGTATTACCTCATACGGAAAAATAGCACAGAAATTGCAAAAGCCGAATGCCTGTCGTGCTGTTGGTTCCGCTGTGGGCGATAATCCTGTATCGGTACTTATACCCTGTCACCGGGTGTTGCGTACGGATGGTGGATTAGGAGGTTATCATTGGGGGCTGGAACGCAAGGTAAAACTTCTGGAATGGGAGAAAACTCTTAATAAATAAGATAAAAATAAACGATCATATGAAAATTATTACATATAATGTAAACGGGCTGCGTGCAGCTGTTAGTAAAGGTTTGCCGGAATGGCTGGAACAGGAACAAGCTGATGTGGTGTGCATTCAAGAAACTAAATTGCAGCCGGATCAATATCCGGAAGAAGCATTGAGTACATTGGGGTATAAGCATTATCTCTATTCTGCGCAGAAGAAGGGGTATAGCGGGGTAGCCATCTTGACTAAAAAAGAGCCGGACCATGTGGAATATGGCATGGGAATAGAAGAATATGATAATGAAGGCCGTTTTATCCGTGCCGATTTTGGCGATATATCTGTCGTAAGTGTTTATCATCCTTCAGGAACGAGTGGTGACGAACGCCAGGCATTTAAGATGGTGTGGTTGGAGAAGTTCCAGGAGTACGTGACGGAACTGCGAAAATCACGTCCGAAACTTATACTTTGTGGAGACTATAATATCTGCCATGAACCGATAGATATTCATGATCCTATTCGCAACGCTACTAATAGTGGTTTCTTGCCCGAAGAACGGGAATGGATGACGCGTTTTCTGAATGCCGGTTTTATCGATACTTTCCGTTTGTTGCATCCCGAACAGCAGGAATATACGTGGTGGAGTTATCGTTTCAACTCCCGCGCAAAGAATAAAGGATGGCGTATTGATTATTGTATGGTGACCGAACCTGTTCGCCCGTTACTGAAAGAGGCGCGTATTCTGAATGATGCTGTACATTCTGATCATTGTCCCATGTTGTTGGATATAGAAGGATAAAAAGGGATAGGGTAATGTTTGAAGAAAGAATAGAGAAAGCGGTAGAGTTTTTTAAGAGTGGTTATAATTGCTCCCAGTCTGTGGTGCTTGCTTTTGCCGACATGTATGGATTTACGCAAGAACAGGCGGCGCGTATGGCAGCTTCCTTCGGTGGAGGTATCGGTCGTATGCGTCAGACTTGTGGCGCTGCATGCGGTATGTTTCTGCTTGCCGGACTGGAAACCGGAGCGACTGATCCCAAAGATCGTGAAGGAAAAGGGGCCAATTATGCAGTAGTACAGGAATTGGCTGCCGAGTTTAAGAAACGGAACGGCTCTACAATTTGTGCTGAATTATTGGGGTTGAAGAAGCCGGAAGGAGTGTCTACTCCCGAAGAACGCACCGACCAATATTATGCTAAACGTCCGTGTGTCAGGATGGTGGAAGAAGCTGCCCGCATTTGGGCGGAATATCTTGAAAACAGATCGTCTATTTAATGTAAACAAACCATCAGCTTCGCTTGAATGAATCATTCTTTTTGGTCTGACCTGCTGAATAAATGCTCTTTTTATGACATATAACATAAAAAAACAGAGAATAATGTGTTATATAACATAAATATAACTATCTTTGCCGCTGAAATAAAATCTGAACCTCGCTAATGAGAGAATTTGGATTAAAGCATGTATAACTAAAAACAAAAGGAAAATGTTAAAAGAAAAAGCTGGTGAAACTGCAGGAAAAATTTGGAGTGCTCTGAATGAGACTGAAGGTTTAACTGCTAAACAAATCAAGAAAGCAACTAAGTTGGTAGACAAAGATTTGTTCTTGGGCCTTGGCTGGTTGCTGAGAGAAGACAAGATCTCTACTCAGGAAGTAGAAGGCGAACTGTTTGTTAAGTTGGTTTAAGAGAGAGATTGACATTTATCTTATAAAAAGAAGCGTTGATACATTTATATGTTATCAACGCTTCTTTTTATGTTCCAGTCCATTGACAAGGGATATTTAAGGAGCCAGTCTTTCCTGTTTCCAGCTACCATCTTCCTGAAGTATATACTGAATGCGGTCGTGCAGGCGGCTTTCCCGCCCCTGCCAGAATTCGAAGCGGGTAGGAGTTACGGCAAAACCACCCCAGTTGTCGGGACGTCTGATTTCATGTCCCGCCAGTTTGAAGACCTCTTTTACGAAAGCCCGCATAATCTCCATACGACTACTTATCACCCGGCTTTGCGGAGAAATCCTTGCACCTATCTTGCTTTTATAGGGTCTGCTGGAAAAGTAAGTATCCGACACTTGGTCGAGGCATTTTTCGGCTTTACCTTCAATGTGTACTTGTCTTTCCAATTTGTGCCATACAAAAGAGAGGGAAATATATGGGTTATCAGCCAATTGTTTTCCTTTTCGGCTTTCATAATTAGTAAAGAATATAAATTTGTTGTTTTCCACTCCTTTCAGCAAGACGGTGCGTGTAGAAGGATGTCCCTCGGCCGAGACAGTTGCTACTATCATAGCGGTGGGCTCGTCCGCATTGTGGGCAATAGCATCATTCAACCACTCTTCGAATTGCTCAAAAGGATTGTCATTGATGGTGCATTGTGTCAATTTGCCTCTGGTATACTCTTTTCTGATCTCAGATATTTTAGTTTCCATATTTTCTACTTTGTTGTTGTATTTGGAGGATGCAAGAGTGATCCTTATTATTTCTGTGTCGGATAAAGCGGGTTACCGGATTCATCTACTTCGGTCCAGTCTTTGATACTGACATTGGGGAACGATACGGAATTTCCGTCTATAATGGCACTGAAGACGTACGAAAATCCTCCTGCCAGTTTGCCCGGAATGGGAATGCCTACGGTATAGGTACGTGGAGTCGTTTCTCCGTCTGCCAATATCTGTAGCGTCAAAGACATAGGATTGGTAGCTTTTGTCGGTAGAACGATGGCCTGCGTGAGAAAACCATTTTTCCCCATAGTGAGCGGAGCAGTATCATAGGTGTAGGTGGATTCAATAATTCCAGTCTGTATATCGAGAGTGGCACCCGGAGTGGGAGGAAGTATACTTGCTGAAATCAGACTGTCCAGTTTTATACCGTCGCCGGCTGATAAGTCTACTACAACCTGGGTGGCTACATGCTGGAATACAATGGGCATGTGGATTTGTGAAGTTGTGACGTCTTGATCCAGATTTTCCCACCATAGATAGTCAATGCCATTCTTTAACGGAGCGGATATTCCATCTATCAGGTCTGGAGGATAAACGGAGGAGTTTTCAGAAAACGCATACATATTATATGATCCGTTACTCAAATACATTTTGTAGCCTTTCAATCCGGTCAATACACCTGCGGAAGCGGTTGAATACAAACCTTCGGCAAAAGGGTCATCGAAATTCCTGTCTGTAGTTTCAAAGGCATAAATCTGACTTACCAGACCTTTAGGCATGGGCGACATAGATCTGGTTACTTTACGACTTTCGAGTGAAGCGGAAAAGGTGATGAGTGCATCTTCTTTCTCCGAAGGCTGACTGTTGTCGGATTCATTGTTTTCGGGCGATGAGCCATAAATGATTATCTCATTCTTGGAGCATCCGGCCAATAATAGGAGGGAACACGCAAAAATAATAAATTTTTTCATTTCAGTTATGCAGTTTAGGTTATTATGCATACATAACAGTGGGATGATAGAATAGTTTTAGGATATATAGACATTTACGGCCTCGGATATTGAATAAATCACTTTCAAAACCTCATATTTTTCATTATCTTTGCGCCCGCAAAAGGAGGCGAGCCCGTTGCGAGATATTACCATTTTGTTTTGCGACTGTACTACGAGTTATTCAGCCTCATTTTGTAATATACTTATTTATAGATAGATAATTGTAGAAAATGAAGAATATACGTAACTTTTGCATTATTGCCCACATTGATCATGGTAAGTCTACTTTAGCTGACCGTCTGCTTGAATTTACCAACACCATACAGGTGACCGGAGGACAGATGTTGGATGATATGGATCTGGAAAAAGAGAGAGGTATCACCATTAAGAGCCATGCTATTCAGATGGAGTATACGTACAAAGGCGAAAAGTATGTTCTGAATCTGATTGATACTCCGGGACACGTAGACTTTTCGTATGAGGTTTCTCGGTCTATTGCTGCTTGTGAAGGTGCATTACTGATTGTAGATGCTTCGCAAGGTGTACAGGCGCAAACGATTTCCAATCTTTATATGGCAATTGAGCATGATCTGGAAATTATTCCGGTCATCAATAAATGTGATATGGCGAGTGCCATGCCCGAAGAGGTGGAGGATGAAATCGTAGAGTTGCTTGGTTGCAAACGTAGTGAAATCATCCGTGCTTCCGGTAAGACTGGTATGGGCGTAGAAGAGATTCTGACTGCGGTTATTGAGCGTATTCCCCATCCTGAAGGGGACGAGGAAGCACCGTTGCAGGCTTTGATCTTCGACTCCGTATTCAATTCTTTCCGTGGTATCATCGCTTACTTCAAGATTGTAAACGGGGTGATCCGTAAGGGAGATAAGGTGAAATTCTTCAATACCGGTAAAGAATATGATGCCGATGAAGTCGGTGTACTTAAGATGGAGATGGTGGCGCGTCAGGAACTGCGTACAGGTGATGTGGGATACATTATTTCTGGTATCAAAACTTCTAAAGAGGTAAAAGTGGGAGATACGATTACTCACATTACCCGCCCGTGTAAAGAAGCCATCGCAGGTTTCGAGGAAGTGAAGCCGATGGTTTTTGCCGGGGTATACCCCATTGAGGCGGAAGACTTTGAAGACTTGCGTTCCTCTTTGGAAAAGCTGCAATTGAACGATGCATCACTGACCTTCCAGCCTGAATCCTCGTTGGCGTTGGGCTTTGGATTCCGTTGCGGATTCCTGGGACTCTTGCACATGGAGATTGTGCAGGAACGCCTTGATCGTGAATTCGACATGAACGTGATAACTACTGTGCCGAACGTTTCTTATAATATTTACGACAAACAAGGTCATATGACAGAGGTGCATAACCCCGGAAGTATGCCCGATCCTACTTTGATAGACCGCATTGAAGAGCCTTATATTCGTGCTTCCGTTATCACAACTACCGATTATATCGGTCCCATCATGACTTTGTGTTTGGGCAAACGCGGTGAACTGGTGAAACAGGAATATATTTCGGGTAATCGTGTGGAAATCTATTATGATATGCCTTTGGGAGAAATTGTTATCGACTTTTATGATAAACTGAAAAGTATCTCGAAAGGATATGCCTCTTTTGATTATCACGCCAGTGGTTTCCGTCCATCCAAGTTAATAAAACTGGATATTTTGCTGAACGGCGAACCGGTGGACGCTCTTTCAACACTGACACATTTCGACAATGCCTATGATTTGGGACACCGTATGTGCGAGAAACTGAAAGACCTGATTCCAAGACAACAGTTTGATATTGCTATCCAAGCGGCTATCGGAGCTAAAATCATTTCTCGTGAGACGATTAAGGCGGTACGCAAAGACGTTACGGCAAAGTGTTACGGTGGTGACGTCAGTCGTAAGAGAAAATTGCTGGAGAAGCAGAAAAGAGGAAAGAAACGTATGAAGCAGATTGGTAATGTTGAAGTGCCGCAGAAAGCGTTCCTTGCGGTGTTGAAATTAGATTAATATAAAAAAGCATAAAAGCTGATTCATATTAGTCCGGGGGATTGTTCTCTTTCTGTAGGACTGTCTTGACAATCCCCTTTGTTTTGAAAATTCTAACTAATAATAAATGAGAAAAGTTCTATCGTTTTCGGCCTTCCTGGTGGTAGGTCTCTTTATAGCGCAATATCTGCCTGCATGGTCAGGAAGTGATTATGGTATGGTGAAAACTGTATCTAATGTGTTACTGTATATTTGTCTGGGATTCATTATGATCAATGTGGGACGTGAGTTTGAGGTGGACAAGTCCCGATGGCAAACGTACGCAAAAGATTATTTCGTTGCTATGGCTACGGCTGCCATGCCTTGGTTTCTGATTGCTATTTACTATATTTTTGTTTTACTTCCGCCGGAATACTGGAATAGTTGGGAGGCATGGAAAGAAAACTTGTTACTGAGTCGTTTTGCGGCTCCTACTTCCGCAGGTATATTATTCACTATGTTGGCTGCTATCGGACTAAAGTCCAGCTGGATCTACAAGAAGATTCAGGTGCTGGCCATCTTTGATGATTTGGATACCATCCTCTTGATGATTCCTTTGCAAATAATGATGATCGGACCTCGCTGGCAGTTGCTGGTAATTATCCTTATCGTCTTTCTGTTGCTTTCCTTCGGTTGGAAGAAACTGAGTAAATACAATATGCGGCAGGATTGGAAAGCCATTCTGTTTTATTCCGTTCTGGTGTTTGCCGCCACTCAATCGCTTTATCTTATTACAAAGAACTTATATGGAGAAGATGCCAGCATTCATATTGAGGTGTTGCTTCCGGCATTCGTTCTGGGTATGGTCATGAAACATAAGGATATTGATACGGCTTGGGAACGTAAAGCTTCAACCGGAATTTCATTTATCTTTATGTTCCTGGTTGGTATGAGTATGCCTCCGCTTCAAGGAATCAGTCTCCCTGGTGATACGGGGCTGGCTTCTGTAACCGGTTCTCAGGAAATGATGCCTTGGGCATTGATTATTGTACATGTGGTTATTGTATCGTTACTTTCCAATGTAGGTAAGTTATTTCCGGTATTCTTCTACCGCGACCGTAAATTGAGCGAACGTCTGGCACTTTCCATTGGTATGTTTACCCGTGGTGAGGTAGGGGCAGGAGTTATTTTCATTGCGTTGGGTTACAACTTGGGTGGTCCGGCATTAGTAATTTCTGTGCTTACTATTGTGTTAAATTTAATATTAACAGGTGTATTTGTACTTTGGGTTAAAAAGTTAGCGTTAATGAGCTATCAGGAATAGCTCGTTAACGGTGTCGGGATATCCCTTTGGAAATCTAATACTTAAATCGAACATATGATTATTCTACGTACTGTGAAAAACTTTTCGGCACTGAATGTGGCGGCGAGTATTTTATTATTCCTGACTGCTATTCTGGCAGCTATTGTTGCCAATTCTTCATTGGCTCCTGTGTATCAGAGTTTCCTGTCGCAGGAGTTGCATTTGCGTATAGGTGATTTTAACTTGCTTTCGCATGGCGGTCATAATCTGACCATGATTGAGTTTATCAATGACTGTCTGATGACGATTTTCTTTTTAGCTGTGGGATTAGAGATAAAACGCGAGTTACTGGTAGGAGAGTTATCCTCTTTCAGGAAAGCTATTCTGCCGTTTATTGCAGCATGCGGAGGAATGATATTTCCGGTTCTGGTTTATTATTTTCTGGTAACTCCCGGTACTCCTGAAACACAAGGCATGGCTATTCCTATGGCTACGGACATTGCCTTCTCATTGGGAGTGCTTAGTCTGCTGGGCAAGCGCGTACCGTTGAGTCTGAAGATTTTCCTGACTGCTTTTGCTGTGGTAGATGATATTGGTGGTATTCTGGTGATTGCCATTTTTTATAGCTCCGAGGTTGCTTACGGTTATTTGATTGTAGCTGCCATACTTTATACGTTCTTATATTATATGGGAAAGTTTGGTATGACACAGAAGATCTTCTTTCTTTTCTTTGGCATTATTATCTGGTATTTATTCCTGCAATCTGGCATCCACAGCACAATATCCGGTGTGATACTTGCATTTGTGATCCCCGCCCGTCCACGGCTGGATGCGGGTAAATATATCCGGCGTATCCGGGCTATTGTCAGTTCTTTCCCGGTGGTACAATCTGATAACATTGTATTGACAAACGAACAGATTGCTACATTAAAGCAAGTGGAGCGGGCTTCGGATCGTGTGATAAGTCCTTTACAATCTTTGGAGGATAACTTGCATGGAGCCGTGAATTTTGTCATTCTTCCTTTATTTGCTTTTGCCAATGCAGGAGTTGTTTTTAGCGGTGGCGGAGAAGTTATAGGAAATGTAGGTCTTGCTGTTGGCTTAGGTCTTCTTTTGGGTAAGTTTTTGGGAATTTATCTTTTCACCTGGCTGACTATTAAAAGCGGACTTGCCCGTATGCCCGAAGGTATGAACTGGAAAAATATTGCAGGCGTGTCATTGCTGGGTGGCGTTGGATTTACGGTGTCATTGTTCATAGCCAATCTTTCTTTCTCTGATGCTTATCCGGAACTGCTGAATCAAGCTAAATTCGGTGTGTTGTGTGGTACTATTATTGCCGGAATACTGGGATATGTGGTACTGAACCAGGTATTGCCAAAGAAAAAGAAAGTATAAATAAGAGTACGAAACCTATCTTCGTATTGCAAAAGAAGTTTCATTGCTTGAAACCATTAGTTCCAAGCGATGGAACTCTCAGTTTCAAGGCATGAAACTTTCAGTTCCAAACGGTGAAACTGTTGGTTTCAAATGATGAAACATCTTGTTTCTTATAATGAACTTACATTCAGGACTGAATGTATTTGATTTCTCTTCTGCTGCAAACAATCCTTGCCCTTATACTTCTTCTCTTTTTCTATATATAATAAGGTGTATTTACTATCTACTAATAATATTAGTTAAACTACTTCCTTTTTTAGTTGAATAACTAATAGTATTAGTTGTTTGTTTGAAACTAATTCCTATCTTTGCGTTGTTCACCCAAATAAACTTGAAAATATTATGAAACGATTAACTGTTAAAGAAGAGGAAATCATGCAAATGTTCTGGGAACATGGTCCGATGTTTGTTCGTGAATTGCTGGCTTTTTATGAAGAGCCGAAACCTCATTATAATACCGTATCTACCTTAGTTAGAGGATTAGAGGAAAAAGGCTTTGTGAAATACAAGGCCTATGGTAACACGTATCAGTACTATGCGGCTGTTTCCGATAAAGAATATAAGCGTTCTGCACTGAATGACGTAGTAGCCCAATACTATAATAACTCTTATACCAATGTTGTATCTACATTTATTGAAGAAGAGGGTATGTCGGTAGACGAGTTAAAAGCGTTGATAGCAGAGATCGAAAGTAAAAAGTCGAACAGATAGAAATGGAGTTATACCCGGCAAATAAATAGATCATGGGAACTATATTGTTTTATATATTTGAGTCTACCTTATGCCTGACAATCCTGTACTTTTTGTTCAGATTGTTTTTCAGGAAAGATACGCTGTTCCGTACGAACCGTTTTTTGTTGCTGGCAGGAACGATGGCATGTACGTTACTTCCATTGCTGCAAATAGATGTTCCTCAATATACAACCTTGCAGTTGCCAATAACTACTGTAAGACATTTATTGACTGAGAAGGAAATAGATGTTCAAAGAGAAGGAGGAACGGGTGAAAAGCATTTGTCTGAAGAAGCAAGTCTTTTGATGGCAGAGAAAGGGGAGGGTATAGAGGGAGATCGTACGAATGTGATTCATACTATTCCTGTGATCTGGCTGTTGGGCGGTTGTTATTTTATCGGGGCTTTGATAGTGCTTGCTTTCCTCTTGCTTTCTACCATCCGTATGCGTCGGCTTATCCGGAGCTATCCTGCCTGTAATTACGGGAAATACAAGCTGGTCATCTGTCCGGAGAAGATAGTCTCTTTCAGTTGGGGGCATACCATTGTCCTGTCACAGGAGGATTACGAACGGAACCCCGGAGAAATCCTGTTGCATGAGCAAATGCACCTGCAACATAGACATACATTGGATTTACTTTGGATGGAATGTATCGTTATATTCCATTGGTTCAATCCTGCCGCATGGCTCCTGATGCGTGAACTTCGTGAAGTGCATGAATATGAAGCCGATAATGGCGTTATTAATAATGGCATCGATGCAACAGAATATCAACTCTTGCTGGTGAAGAAGTCCGTGGGTACAAGGCTCTACTCTATGGCTTGCGGGTTCAATCACAGCAAACTTAAAAATCGTATCACAATGATGTTAAAAAGAAGAACAAACAATTGGGCGCGTTTGAAGCTATTGCTTTTTGTGCCCGTAGCGGCCGGAACGCTTTATGCTTTTGCACGGCCGGAAGTTAAGAAAACAGTGGAACAGGTGATAAATAGCCCTGTGAGTGTGAAACAAGATTCAGTCCAGGAGGGTGAATTGCAACAGTTAGAAGTTTTCTTCAAACGTAAGGCAGAAGATGCTGTGGGTGGAAGGAAGGAGCATCAGCTTGAGAAAACGACGGGAACTTTTTATAGTTTTTTTGTGAACATGAATAATAAGATGATGCTGAATCAGGAATTGATTAAGGAATATGATGTGGAAACCTTATCAGCCCGTCTTAAGGATCTCTTGAGGAAAGAATATAGGAAAGTTGCAAATACGGATAAAAGGCAGGTTCCCGGTTTATTTGTGAGATATGACCGTGGTTCGTCATCCACCGCTATCACTTCTTACCTGCGCACCATAAAAGAGGCTTATCTACAAGTTCGTGGAGAAATTTCCGGAGAATTAGGCGGAGTTTCTGAAGCTCGTTTAGATAGTTTGCTTCCTATATTCGTTTCTTTTGGAGAACCTAAGATTTACAGTTCTAAATATAAGACGGCTTCGGATATATTTTTACCCATAGAAGTATCTTTGTATCCGAAAGGAGGTACAAGCTCAGTGATAAAGAATCCTTCTCTTCAGGAATTGGAATTGAAGCTAAAGGATTACCAAACGGTTGCCAACAGCGATGGATTATCAGTGGGACTGAAGTTTGATAAAGATGTTACTATGGGAATCGTGGAAGATGTGAAAGAAGTTATTCGGACAACTTTATCCCATAAATAATGCTTTACTGAATAAAAATAGATACTCGGATTATAACGAAACAGCCGGCTTGTTGATTCATAAACAAGCCGGCTGTAAGTTTATAGATGTACGATAAATACTTTTACCTGATTTTAATTTCGCAATTGTCAAGGCTCTCAATAATCGCCAGAGACTCCACATGAATACCTTGCTCACGAAGTTCGTCACCTCCATGCTGAAAGGCTTTTTCTATGATGAAGCCCATGCCCACCAGTTCGGCTCCGGCTTGTTTTACAAGTTCCATGATACCTTTGGCAGCATTTCCGTTGGCCAGGAAATCATCGATGAAAAGTACCCGGTCGCCCGGACGGAGAAAGTCTTTACTGACACATACATCATAGGAGCGTTGCTTGGTGAAAGAATAGACAGAAGTAACCAGCATGTTCTCCATAGTGCTCGGCTTTTTCTTTTTTGCGAAGACTACAGGTAATTCCAATAAATAACCTACCATAATGGCGGGAGCGATACCGCTGGCTTCTACCGTGATAATTTTGTTGATTGGGGTGGAGGCAAAACGTCTGACGAACTCCACACCGATGGATTTCATTAGGATAGGGTCCATCTGGTGGTTGATGAAGTTATCTACTTTCAGTATGCCTCCGGGGTAGCATCTTCCATCTTTCAGGATGCGGTCTTTTAGGATTTTCATGTTTTATATATCTTAATTTGGATTGTCTATTTGTCCTGTCCGTTTTCTTCCTCCTCCGTTTCCTCTTCTTTGGGCAGCAGTCTTGCTGATATTCGCTTTTTAGGAGTCAGACTCATATTACGCAGCAGTTCGGCCTGTCTTACCACACTGCCATTGCCATCCGAAAGCTGGTTGTAAGCCTTGTCATAATCTCTTTGCAATCCGCTCAGATTGTCACCGATGCGCAGGAATGTATCTGTAAATCCGGCAATCTTTTCGTAAAGCAATGTACCTCGTTTGATAATATCCTGCACATTCTTCACTTGATTTTCCCGTTTCCAGAGATCGAGGGAAAGGCGGAGCGCACTGATCAGATTGGTAGGACTCATCAATACTACCTTTTTATTATAGGCGTATTCCCATAGATTGGTATCCGCTTTGATCGCCGTCAGGTAGGCAGCTTCGGTAGGGATAAACATCATCACAAAGTCCGGCGCTTTTGCATCATAATGCGAATAATCCTTCTGACTGAGTTCATCTACATGCGCCCGTACCGATTGCAGATGTGCTTTCAACCAGCGAGCCTCTTCCTCTTTGTTTTCGGCGGAATTGTAGGCGGCATAGGCAGTCAGGGATACCTTGGAGTCGATAATCATTTCCCGCTCATCCGGGTACCTGACAATAATATCCGGCTGCATTCTCTGACCGCTTTCTTCGTTGGTCAGCATTTCACCCTGTTCGTTTTTCAGGAATTCCTGGCGGAAGTAATGTTCGCCTTCTATCAGGCCGGAAGCTTGCAACAGACGTTCCAGTATCATTTCTCCCCAGTTGCCCTGTATCTTGGAGTCACCTTTTAGCGCACGGGTCAGGTTGTTGGCATCTTCGCTGATTCGGTTGTTCAGTTCTACCAAATCTTTGATGCGTTCTTCCAGCGAGAAACGTTGTTTCGACTCTTTGTCATATACTTGTTCTACCTTTTCCCGAAAATCTTTCAGGTTTTCCCCCAATGGGCGGAGTAAATTGCTGAGATGCTCCGAATTCAGCTTGGTGAAGTCTTCTGTCTTGCTTTTGAAAATGCGGTTGGAGAGATTCTCAAACTCCGTGCTCATGCGTTTGTGCAAGGCTTCCGCTTCTTCAGTTTGCAATTTCAGACGCTCTTCCCATTGCTTCTGCTGCTCCGCCAGTCTCAGATTGAAAGATTTTTCCTGCTCCGCCAGGCGCTCGGCTGTGATGGTTCTCTCACGTGCAATCCGTTCTTCTACCGTACGATTCAGCAGTTCTTCCCGTTCGCGGGTGGCTTGCAGTTGTGCGGACAACGCGGCACTTTTTCGTCCGGCTATCAGATACCCTACGCCGACACCTACTATAAGACCGATAATTAGAAAAACAATATCCATGCTTATTCAGTCAATATCTCGTTGCCGTTTTCGGTAATCAGAAGCATACTTTCCCATTGTGCCGAAGGCAGTCCGTCGTCTGTGCAGACGGTCCATCCGTCGGCTTCATCAATGAAGACTTCGTAAGTTCCCATATTGATCATCGGTTCGATGGTGAATGTCATTCCCGGAACGATAAGCATACCTGTACCGCGCTTGCCGAAGTGCTCAACGTCCGGTTCTTCATGGAACTTGATTCCTACGCCGTGTCCGCACAGGTCGCGTACTACACTGTATCCGTTTTTCTCCGCATGTTCCTGAATGGCTGCACCGACGTCTCCAAGCCGTGCCCACGGTTGTGCTGTCTGTACGCCAATGTCACGGCATTCCTTTGCCACCTGTACCAGGCGTTGCATTTCCGGCTTCACTTCTCCAATCATGTACATTCGTGACGCATCCGAGAAATATCCTTTATAAATAGTGGAAACGTCTACATTCACAATATCTCCACTGCGCAGGAACTCTTTCGTGCTTGGGATGCCATGACATACCACGTCATTGATACTTGTACATACACTTTTGGGAAAACCCTCGTACATGAAAGGGGCAGGTATTGCATCATGATCCGTTGTAAATTCATAAACCATGTGGTCAATTTCCGCAGTGGACATTCCTTCGCGGATGTTTGCAGAAATGTAATCCAGCAGTGCGGTGTTGATTTTGGCACTTTCGCGGATGCCCGCCAGTTGTTCTTCGGTGCGCAATAAGTGGCGCGACGGTAGTTTATAACCTTCCTTTTTATAGTGTTGAATCTTCACTTCTACTTCGTCGGAATAGTTTTTAGGAGCAAACCGGACTCCTTTTATGAACTTCTTCATTGTCTTTTTCTATTAATAGTTGCTACAAAAGTACACAATAAAATTCATAGTGTCCTCACTGTTGTGATTTCACTTCTCGAATTATCAATTCGCTTCACCTGTATCTGGGTCTTGATCCGCTCGCGCAGTCCTTCTACATGGCTGATGATACCCACTTTTTTGCCGCCCATCTGGTGAAGTTTCTCCAGTGTGTCCATTACTGTGTTCAGATAATCACTGCTCAGGGTTCCGAATCCTTCATCAATGAACAATGTATCTACAGACAGGCTATGCCGGCTGAGTGAAGACAAACCGAGTGCCAATGACAGAGAAACCAGGAAACTCTCTCCGCCGGACAGTGTACAGGCCGGACGTGCCGCACCTCCCTGATATAAATCGCGCAGCAGAATGGTGAGTGAACCTGCCTGACATTCCAACTCGTAACGTTCGGTCAGGCGTTGCAGGTAGAAGTTTGCTCCATTGAGCAATTCTTTCAGTACGAAGCTCTGGGCAATATTTCGGAAATTCGTTCCTTTCTCGTCACCAAAGTGATGGCAAAGGCGGTCCCATTTCAGATAAACCTCCCGTAATTCGTCTGCACGTTTCTTCTCATCTTTGATCCGGGCAATATTTTTCGCATTCTCTTCCAATTGGATTTTCAGTCGTAAGAGGGTCTGATTGCCTGCTGTGATCTTTTCATCCAAAGCAGTGATAAGACTATCTAGACTTTCAAGGGTTTCTTCTTCTTCCATTTCCGGCTTCTTACTTTGGTGTTCTTCCAGTTGGCCGGTTGTAAGTCTGAAGGCTGTCTGTGCTGCCACTTCTTCTTCTCTAAGCCTCTGCTGTCCGCTACGCAGAGATTCTATTTGTTCGTTGGAGTAGGAGGAAAGAGCGATGAGGCGTGCTTCGTCCATATCCGGGTGTGTGGTATAGAATGCTGTCAGGCTGGCTTGTAGCTCATCGAGATTCTTCCGGACAGACAGGATGTTCTGTTTCAGTCCGCTGACGTCAGAATTCAGCGTATTCCACGCCATTCCCAGATTCTTGATTTCCATTTTTTCCTTTGCCGGAAGATGCCTCCATTCAGGGAAAGCCGTACAGATCAGTTCTTGTGTGGCGGATATGCTGCTCAGTTCTTTATCGATGAGGGCGATGGCAGTTTTTAATTCCGCCTGTCTGTTCTGTGCAAGTTTATAATGCTCTGCGGATTTCTGTAGGCGTTCGATAAAAGCGGTAGGGGAGGTCTGCCACTCCGTTTGCCACCCTTCCCAAAGAATCAGTGGGCTGACGCGTTCCAGCGTAGTACGAACAATCTCTTTTTCACTTTCCGCCAGTGAATGTTTATTGGTGATATCGTTTTTCAGCTTCGTCAGATTTTTGTCGGCGGTGTCCAATGCATTCCGGGCGGCTTCCACAGCTTTCTGGTGATTATCCTTCAGATGTTGCAGCCTGGAAATATGGTTGGAGAGGGTTTGTATTTCATTTAGTTTGGCATTGACATTCTCCAGATTCAGTTTATTCTCCTGAAATAACTTTTCCAGTATTTCTTTGGTATTGTCGGAGATGCTTGAAATAGAACACCGACTGCATTGCTCTTCTGCTTCCGTTCGGGCAAGATCATGACCTTTTCGGGTCTTTTCTGTTGCCAGGCGGCTGTTCGTTATCATATTCTCGTAAGTTTTGACCTCTGCCCGGTTGCTGTTTAATGCTTGTTCCGCTTCCTTGTATTCTTTCTCTTTTGCTTCCAGCGACTGCCGGATAGGGGCAAGCATCGACTGAAAATCTTCGTCCTTGCTGAGCACCTCTATCTTCTGACCGCATACCGGACACATATCTCCTATGGACAGACGGGCACGGGCTTCTTTGGCCCATTCCTCCACAGCTTCTTTTTGTTTGTCATAAAGCTCTTTGAGGTCATCGTACGCCTTCTTTTGAGTGTCGAATTCGTTTTTAAGTTTCCCGTTCCGGTTCTTGCCGGCTTGCAGATTGGTTTCCAGTGATTTCTCGTTTTCTTCTGCTGTGGCCAAAGCTGTCTTTTTATCTTCCAGTACTATCAGGGCATTTTGAGCTTTCTGCAAATTCTCTTTGATAGTCTCCAATGTACTTTTCTTTTCTTGCAAGGCACTCCGGTTCATGGAATCAAGCTGTGCGTTCAGTTGGTTTATTTCCTGTTGCCTGATCTGATTCTCTTTGCTTTTCAGATTGAAGTCATTCTCCTTATTTGTGCGTTCTTGCTCTTGGGCAGGTTGCTGCCGTACCAATTCCACTATCTGCTTTTCGTAAATGGAGATGCGGGAATGTGAGGAGAGCACGGCATTCAAATCGGTGACGATAGACTGGCTCTGCTCGAACATGGGCAGGAACGGTGCATGGGTTTGCAGATATTCTTCAGCAAGAATTAGTTTTGCCTGTTGCTCTTTCATATTCTCCTTCAGCCAAACGCAGCCACTGCTGAGGCGGATGAAATTCTGCTTCAAGCTTTCGGTTTGTTCGGCATTGATTTCTTGTTGCCACTGCTGCTGTTTGAAAGAGGAGAGCCAATTGCGGGCATCCGCAGTGTGATTCCAATCCTTTATCAGTAGTTCTTTCTGCCGGAAGTCATCCGATTGTAACTGTTCTTTCTTCACTTCCCAGATTTTCTGTTGACTTTCTTGAGTAAGGGTGAGTTCAGTATTTCTTTTCAGCCAGTCACGTTTCAGTGCTGCTATGTTCTTTTGCCCGGTATTTCCGTTGATTTCGCTACTTAACGCAGCCATTGTTTCGTTAATTCCGGTCATTTCTTCTTCAGTCAGCACATGGATTCCTTCCAGTTTCCGGTTCTGATTCTCATAGTCTATGCGCTTTTCTTTCGTTATGGCATAAATTCCTGCACCTATTTCAGAATAAATTCCGGTACCTGTCAGTTTCTCCAGGATGTCCGATTTCTCACTTTCTTTGCTCTGAAGAAACTTAGTGAAATCTCCTTGAGCTAATAGGGTGGTGCGGCAGAATTGCTCGAAGTTCAACCCTACGGCTTCTTGTATTTCCGCTTTGATTTCGTTTCTCTTGGTGAGTTGGAGGTTGGTTTTGCAGTTTTCCAGCGTCCATTTAGTGTCTTGAATGGCACCGGATGCTTTCCGATGTGCGCGGGCTACGTACCATTTGGCGATGTAAGGTATTTCGTTTGATCCGATAAATTCCAGTTCTGTCCAAGCTTCACTGGTATTTCGTCGCATCAGTTGGCGGCTGTCGTTTATAGCCACATCTTCCTTTTTAGAAGAAAACGTTTGCCCTATATCCCGGTACTTTTCATTTGCTGTGCGTTCCATGCGGGGCGTTTCATTATAGAGTGCCAGGCAAATGGCATCGAGTAATGTTGTTTTGCCGGCGCCTGTTTCACCACAGATCAGGAACAGGGATTCTTCACTTAAGGGGCCGTTCTCAAAATCAATGACGGCATCTTCTATCGAGGCCAGATTCTTTATAGTCAGTTTTTGAAGTTTCATAGTTCACCACAGATTACACGGATTAGCGCAGATTATTCTTTTCTCTCACTTTCTGTACGACACTGCTCATCAGTTCACAGAGTTCCTCGTCCATCTCTTCTCCTTCTGCCTCCTGATAATAAAGTCTGGCTATTTCCAGCGGAGACATTTCCTGCATTTCCTGGATGGAGATGTGCCGGGCTATGTAGTCTGAAGTTTGTTTTTCGCGGTTGGACTTGATATAGCAGTATTTACAGCTTTTTCCTCTTACGGCATTCGATGCCCGTTCATTGCAGTCGGGTGCCAGATAGTCTTTTATCAGAACATTCAGGCGGATATAAGCCGGTTTATCGTCCGGATATTCTTCCAGTAACTTTATGGCTTCTTCAAAGACTACCGGTTCCTTGGGGAGGGTGACGAGTGGTATTGGATTTTTTATTTCTATTGTCCTTATCTGTGGCTCTTCCCGTCCTTTTAATTCGACGATAGATACGGAGTGTGGATAAGCTTCGTCGAAACTGACGGGCAGGGGGGTACCGCAATAGCGTGCATGCCGTCCGTTTCCTTTGATGTTCTGCGGACAATGAATGTGTCCGAGTGCCAGATAATCGTATCCTTCGCCCATGGAACTGATGGGGATGTATTCTATTCCACCCACGGTTTCGTCATGTCCCGTCCGGTCGCTGCCTTCTATGGAGAGGTGTGCCATTAATACAACGGGCAATCCTCCCGTGTTCATTTTTCCTACTTCGTCCAGCAATGCCTGGAAGAAACGTGCTTGCCGTTCTTCGCGTGGCGTTTCAGTGTCCAGCATCGGGAAATTCTGTGGATAGACGTGGGGGACGGCAATGATATATCCTTTCAGTGCTGCTGCTTCATCTATTACTTCCACAATATGTTTTTCCAGATTCACCTCTTCCCGGGTGCGTTCGATATTTCCCACGACTTTCACACCAAAATGGTTCCATAGACTGCTGTCTATTTCCAGTTTAGAACTGCTGTCGTGGTTTCCGGCAGTTACCACAATCGTCATTCCGGGACATGCCCTGTGAATTTCGAGCATACCATCCGTGTACATCTTTTGTGTGGCTGCCGATGGGGTGGAGTAGTGATAGATGTCTCCGCTCACTACCATTGCATCCGGCATTTCTTCTGCTACGATGCGGGTTAGTTGTTGCAAAAATGCTTGTTGCTCGTGGCTACGGTCATAATTATATAATGTATGTCCCAGGTGCCAGTCGCTGGTATGAAGTATTTTCATTGATATTATTGTTTTATGCTTTCAAAAGTAGGCAGAATATGGAAAATACGCAAATAATAATCAATAAACCCATTGTACGAGTTTATACCCTCTAAAAATAATTATCATATTTCCGTGAACAAAGAAATCTCGATATTCGTTGAATTGCGAATTTGAAAAATAATGAAACTAATTTCCCCATAAACAGCCATGAGAAAAGGTGCTCAATATGGTACGGTAACCATCTTTACCGGATGGAAAAGTTTAGGGATATTCCTTCTACTCTTTCTTTTCGCATTTGTTTCCTGTATCAAGGAAGATTCTGAAGTATGCCCGCCTTTGCAGGTGAATATTATCGTGAAAGATAAAAATTATTTTAACATTAATAATGTGCCGTTGGAGACCCGTAAGAGTGAAACGCTCCCTTTCCGCGAGTATATTCCTACGTTGCATTATGTCTTGCGTGATGCCGAAACCGGTAGTGTTGTAGAGGAGCAGGGGCTATTCAGCGTTACCGGTTCCGAAGCAACCTATTCCATTACCTTTTGCGAATGTCTGCCCACTGGGAAGTATGTGCTGACTGTATGGGGAGGGATGCCGGACGACACTTCGCTGACTGACGCTGCCTTAACCCATATCATACACGCCAACGGAAAAGAAGGCAGCGATGTCTATCTGACCAATGACACCATTGTGTACGATTATCAGAATAATCATTTCACGGTAGATATGGAACGTATCACCGGAAAGCTCTTGGTACAGGTGGTCGACCTGCCCGCTACCAGCAGGTATATGGATGAGCGCATAGACCGGATTTACGGACAGGTAAATCATCTGTTCAACTATCTGAACCCTATCAGTGTGGCTAAAATGGCCACTTGGGAATCGGTGGAGGGGATTGTGGTAAGCTCCATTCTTGCCCCTTCTACTGGAAGTGCGCAGTCTGTGTTGCATCTGGGTTTTTATAATACCTTGACGCGGAGCGTGCCCGACTTTACGCCCAAAGATGTAAATATTACCCTGAAGCGTAATGAACTGACCACCTTGAAATACGCGTATAGTGAAGAACGGAATGATTTCTTCATCTATATATTGACGGGAGATACATGGGAAATGATTTATGACCTGAGTATTAATTGATATTGTTTTTTCTCGAATGTTTAACTCAAAAACTTAACTAAAAATGAAAAAGTATGTTTTAATGTCTGCTGTCGGTATGATGATGCTTGCAGCTTGTAGTGATGACGAGTCAGTTGCTATGGACAAGCAGGATCCTCCGTCCCTGTCCGAAATCACATTGTCTCTAAACAGTGGTGGAGATGGCTTGAATACCCGTACCAATCGTCCCGTAAACAGTTCCGAAGCTGCCAATAACGTTGCTAAAGTGCAGATTTATATTTATAACCCGAGTGGAATGGATGTAACTGCGGCAGCCTTGAGTGCCGGAACCGCCAATCCGCTTGCTTGGACAGCCGGTCCCTCGGATGCCGCGACTCCCGGTACGGATGAGCATAAGGCGAGCCAAACCATTAAACTGAACAAACTGGCGGCTGATGGTACTTATACCATTGTAGTGTATGGCTATAATGACGTTGCCGACTATACAGTGAGCGGTGGTGGTAATACTGCGGATGCTTTTACCGCTACCCTTCCGGGAGCAACCGTGTCCGAACTGTTTGCCGGTAGAGCTACCTTTGAAGTGGAAAACGGTAACCTCAAAGCCGGAACTGTCAGCGAAGTGGAACTGAAACGTCAGGTGGCAGGTTTACTGGGATATTTTAAGAACATTCCGGTGAAGTATCCTGACCCTAATGCTTCGGGAGCCATTACTACTGTGAAGTACATACGCGTCTATGCGTCTTCTGCATCCAGCGCATTTACCTTTCCAAGCACCATGTCGGTGAACGCTACCGGAAACGCTACGAAAACGAAAGTACTGGAATATGACCTTTCTATACTGCCCGATTATGCTACTCAAGTCAGTGCTGCCGGTTCTGATCTGACCAAGAAATTTACGATTGCTGCCGGAACAGGTTCCGTAGCTACGGTAGTCAATTCATTGGTAAGTGGCAAATTCCTCATTCCTTTCAGTGCCGTTACAAATACTCCGACCTTTACCATTCAGCTGGAAGCCAATGAAGTAAGTGGTAATAGCCCTGTGCTGAAATCATGGAAAGTGGTGAACAGTGCTGTCAGCTCCGGAGATAAATCGGTGTATGACGTTCAGCGCAACTACTTCTACTCTATAGGTACAAAGAATCTTTCTGCCACAACAGATGGAGGTACAAGTGATCCGGGAACTACGGGAGATGATGACCAACCTATCGACCTGTCTCAGGAAACGGTAATCACTGTCACGGTAAATGATGCCTGGGATGTGATTTATAATTTAGGACTCGAATAGTTGATTCGGGCTTTGGATATATAGCGGGGGTGTTGTAAAAACACCCTCTTAAAAAATACCTCACACATCCTAAAATGATACAGAGATGAAAACCATTCATACACTTCTGACTCTCACTTTTCTCCTTAGCCTTTCAGCTTGCCAGGATGAAGAGTTCCTGTCCATTCCCGATGACACAACGTTGTCGAGAGTGGTTTCGGCAGCTACTGCCGAAACATCCGCCCTAACCTCTACCGATGGTGGACAGACATGGACAGCCAGCCGGAGAGTTCCTTTGGTAGGCGATGGACGTATCGTGGACGATATGTCGAATGCTTTGGTAGAAATACTTACCAATAACCAGGGAATCAGTAATATTCTGGATACTGACATCACGAACTCCGCTTCGTTCAGCGGTGTGGTTACGGCCAATTTGATTGGGAATCAGATAGCTTCCGTACGTGATGTAAACCGCACTTACGCCGGTGGACAGACAGCAGGGTTTGTATATAAAATCAGCAACACTTCTTTGCTGAATGTCAATGTACTGAAAGGTTTCTGGCTGAAAACCTTCCTGAAAGGAGTGGAGCAGGAAATGAAGGGAAGCGATGTGCAGGAGGTACATACACTGGAACTGAACCTGCTGAGTGCCGCTAACAATGACGGTCAGCAAGCCATTTCCATTACCACCCAACTGACTAAACCCTTTGATGAAATCAAGATCGGTATGTTTGGCATTTCTACCAACGTATTGAATGCCCTCAGTCTTTATTACGCTTTTGTAGGCGAAAATCCTATTCAACCCGCCATTACGGGAAGCAGCTATTTCACCGGTGGAGTGGAGGTTCACAACGATGCTCTCTTCGATACCGGATGGACCAATATGCTGAACAGCGCCCAACTTATCAATACGAATCTGACCGATGGCCCATCTTTCGGACTGATAGGAGCACTTACTCAGCCGCACGTCACTATCAATTTCAAAAAAGAAATTCCCATAGGCGCGGAGGTCGGCTATTTCCTTTCTTATAACGGTTTGTTAACCATCAGCGCATTGGGAACTACCATACTGACCACCTATAATGCCGCCAACCAGCAACAGGAACAGGTTACCATCAGCAGCCTGTTGGGAATTTCGGCCATTGCCGGAGGAGGAAGCCAGGTGAGCATGATCCTGAAGAAACCTTGCACTCAGATAAAAATACAATTTGCAGGTGTAAACCTGAATGTACTTAGTGCCACTACCATCAATTACGCTTATGTCCGGGATCAGGTGTTGGTAGATGCCTCCGCTTATTTCTCATTGGGAAACGCCACTGTCACTGGTAATTCCTATCAACTGAAAACTCCTGTCACGGGAAGCGTGTCGTATGCCATTACGGAATCTCCTACAGGCTCTTCTCCCGTCATCAGTAGCAATAAGATTACGGGTATGACCGTGAACGGGACATATAAAGTGATGGGTACCTATGTCGGAACCGATGGGAAAGTATATACCCAAACCGCCGTAATCACCCGTAATGCCAGCAGTATCAGCGAAACTGATGCATGCAATACCATGATTACCAATGCCGGCAATGGCGCCGCTGTGTATGCCCCTTTGGGAGGCGGATGTCTGCTTTGTGTAGGCGAGGGCACCAACTTCACGGGAAAGAATAATCTGATAGATAGTAACCCCGACAATTTTATTACTTACAATAATCTGGCAAGTATTGCCGCCAACACCTCTATCGTAGGAATCAGGACAGCTTCGGATAAGCCTGTCAATACGTCGAAGAGTCAAATCCGTACAGGTTTTGTCATTCAGACTTCTACCAGGCTGTTGAGCGCTGATGTGCTGAAATTCTTTATAATCCGCTTGTATCGCAACGGTGTGAAGGTGTTTGAGAATGCTGCGGATAATAATAATGCCGTTTCTGCCGGGCTGATAGGTGACAGCGGAAATAAAATACGTATAAGTGTAAATACCAATCAGGAATTTGATGCCATTGAATTGTGGACGGGCGGTGTGCTCAACCTCAATCTCAACGCTTTCCGCATTTATTATGCTTTCTGGGAGAGTGCCAGTGCCAGTTGCTACAGCGCCAGTATCGCCAATGCCTGTCTGCAACTGATGACGTCTGCCACTTATGGAGCCAGCATCAATTATGCTGCCACCCGTAGCACCGGTGTAGCCAACGTTGGAACTTCGTTCAATAATCTGGGCAATCTCATAGATTCGGACATCAACAGTTATGCGCTTGTAACCACCACTAATGTACTGGGTGCAGTTACCGTAGCGGTAAAATTCAATCAGATACAACAGAAACAACCGGTAGGATTCATCGTTGTAGATCCTACAGGCGTGACCGGAGCAGAACTTATCTCCAGGACCACAGTCAGCGTATATAACGCAGGTGTGGAAGTGGGACGTACCGGGACAGGCGGACTACTGGGACTGGATGTCATAGGTAGCGGGGGCAAGCAGTTTGTTGAAACCACACCTGTGACCACGCCGTTTGATGAAGTGCGTATCACCTTTGCCGGAGTGGCGGATGCTTTGAAGAGTATTCAGTTGGCAGGTGTCTATACTCGTCCCGACAGTAACGGTGACGGTATTCCCGATTGTGCCGAAACGACTACTGATCCCGGTGGTTCGATAGATGTAGTCAGCGTGACAGAGCATATTTGCCAAGGATCGCCCATCCAGATACAGATACAAGGCGGAACGAACGGTAACAGCTATCTGCTGCGCTGTTACAATGTGGCTAAGAATAACGAAATAACGGAGCGCACGGCAACGCTGGCAGGACAGACATTTATCCTTTTCGCCATGCCCGTGGGCGATTATTATATCGCTATCTATGACCCCACGGGTACGAATCTTTATTATAACGGCATCCACTCCACCGTGCATCCGTTGCGTACTACCTGGAAAGTGAATGCAGCATCAAGCAATTGGAACGATTGGAACAACTGGAGTGACGGCAGTCCATGGCAATGTACGGATGTTATTGTTCCGTCCGGCTGTGTTCTCTATCCCGTTCTTCTTCAAGGTAGTGCAAATTATTGCAATAATCTCCATTTCGCTCCGAATGCAGAAATAGTAAATACGCATTACCTCAATTACGCTCAGGTATGGGTGGAAATGGCTTTACAGGCAGGGCGCTACTATATGCTTTCTGCCCCCTTGAAAGCCATGTATACCGGGGATATGTTTATTCCCGCCACTATGAACGGTACTCAGAATAATGATTTCTTTGTGACATTGAACGAAACGACTTCACCCGAAAACCGCTTTAATCCGCGCATCTACCAACGATTGTGGAGCCACGATGCACCGGGACAGAAGATTAGCGGCGGTACGCTTACCGCTGTCACCGTAATACCGGATAAGACGAACTGGACACCACCGTTCAATGCTCTAAATCAAGTTTATCCTGTGGGGAGTGGTTTTTCGCTTTTAGCGGACCGTGAGGCGGTAAGCAATACAGTACTTACCTTCCGTTTCCCGAAGGTGCATACCCGCTACAATTATTATAATGCGGCAGGACAGGGAACGGCTTACAGCGAAACCGTCACCCGTTCGCTGCCCGGGCGCTTTATTTACGAGAACAGCAGTGGCAGTCTTATCTTTCCTTATGTGGTGACTGTGACTAATAAGGTTTCCGGAACTACCTTTCTGGTAGGGAATCCGTTCATGGCTCATATCCGGATCGATCAGTTCTTTGCGGATAATCCTACGGTGACTTCAATCAAGGTGTACGATGGCAACAGCAATAATTCCGTCATCAGGGCGGATGGAACGCTGCTTACCAATGGAGATGATTTCCGCTTCATAGCTCCGATGCAGTCGTTCTTTGTTACGGTGAACAGTGCTTCTACTACGTTGGCGGTGAAGTTTACCGAGTCTGTGCTGACACAGGCGGTCGGCAATGCGGGATTGATGAGAAGTACCCGTTCCGTGACTTCCACCCGTTCGGATTTGTCGCGTCCGGCATTGTTCCTCATGGCAAGTGTTGGCAATGCTTCTGCCCATAGCCTGTTGCGCCTGCATCCGTCTGCTTCGACGGCGTTTCGTTCAGGCGAAGACTCGGAATTATTATTGGATGACGACATGCCTCCTGTGATTGCTGTCTTCAGCGTGGCCGGGGAGAAAATGCTTGATATTCAGCAACTGAGTGATACCAATCGTATTCCGGTAGGATTTAGTTTGCGTAATCCCGCCCGGGTGACTCTGAAACTGACGCATGGACAGGGAGACGCATGGCGGAACTGGTCATTTGTGGATACGGAAACCGGAAAACGATATGCGCTGTCGCAACCGGAAACCAGCATAGACGTGGGAATCTTGTCTACTAATGTCGGTCGTTTTTATCTGGAAAAGAACAAATAATATCCTTAACTGATATGCATAATGAAAAATCTACGAATTAAAAAATATGTATGTGGCACTTTTCTGGCATCAGCGTTGCTAATGGTAGGATGCCAGACAGACGAAGCCGTTGATGAATGGGGGGAACCCGGTCAGCAGCCTGGTGATGCAGGCGATGTCACACTTTTATTAAGTGTGGCAGGCGAACTGGCTACCCGTACCATTCTTCCGGGATCGGAAAATGTACAGCATGTGACGTATGTGCAACTGTATATTTTCGATGGAACAGATGAAAATGCTCTGTGTGTCGCTTCTGAGAATATTGGTTGGTCGGCTTACTTTGGCAATAATCCGCCCACAGTAACTTCTACCATGAGATACCGGGTGAAGTATGAAGGACTTGCCAATGGGAAACCTTATACTTTCCTTGCAGTTGGACTTGACAACCAGTCCGGTGCTACTTATGGATATCCCGCTGCCATACAGACAGGCAGTTCGGTATTGTCCGGCGCGGTCGCTACCCTTTCCGGTAGTGAGGCAAGTACGTGGACCTCCATCCGGCAGTCCGAACTATTTGCCGGAGCAACAGTGCTGACTCCCAGTAGTTACGGCACTCAGGGGAATGTAGACCTTTGGCGTCGGGTGGCAGGTGTGATGGGATGGTTCACGAATGTACCGGCACAGATAAGTGGCACGAATGTTTCGGCTATCCGTATTTCTCTGTATGCACAGCAGAACAAGCAAGTTCCATTACTTCAGCGTAGCCAGACACCTATATTTAAAGATTACATAAGTAGTCCGCTAACTTCCGTTTCCGGCGGGCGTGTATTGGTGGAAATCCCGGTCCCTGTAGGGACGGCGGCTTCTACTGTATTGTCTAAAGGCTCGTACGTGTTGCCTGCTCCTGCGCCTGCGCCGGTAGATGCGAATGACTACACATTGAGAGTAGAGCTTGTGGACGGAAGTGGCAATATATTACGCACTTTACGTGTTATGCTGTCCGACAGTGACGATACCAACTCTTCCACCGGAAATGGTACGGGAATCATTGATCCGGAGGGTGCATATCGCTTTCCGATTGTGGCCAATCGATTCTATGGTGTAGGGACAAAGAATATCCCTATTGATTTGGGAACGACTTCCACTCGAAGTGTGATAACCGCGAAGGTACTTGATAGAGGTTAGTACCTGCTCTTAAAATTGACTTATATGAAAATCTCTTTTCCAAAAGCTGGGAATTATCTGATTTTTAATTAGTTTTGCGCTATAATTTTTCTGTAATGTAGACCTTTGATTCCTTATGCGGTAAAGAATGGATACACTTATAGAGCAAACTATAATTTCGATGAAATATTTGCAAATAATAATCAGAGTGTTTATTATATTAGTTGCTTTTCTTTTAAATGCTGTTAATGTATTTGGCGAAGTATCCTCAGCATTTAAACCGGGCAATGAAGATAGAATATTGATTCTCAACGCATACAGTGGCTCTTCCCGATGGAGCAACGACTTTATCATCCCTATTTATAATTCTTATCAGCATAAAAATTCTCCTTATGTAGTGGATGTGGAGCACATGGGCAGTCAATTTATGCATTTACAAAATGCAGAAGAATTATTGGAATATGAAGAAAGTCTCTTTGGAAAATATGCAGACAATCCTCCAAAACTCCTGATTCTTTTAGGTAGTGCTTCCTGGGGTTTGCTGAGAGATGATATAGAAAAACAATGGAAAGATGTCCCTGTGATTCTTTGTACGGAGACGGATTACGTCGGTCCGCAAGAGGCTTATCTGGAGAGGCGCGCCATTCCGGTAGAAGAGAGAACTCCCTTGAAAGATTATAAAGGAGATTTGTCGCTGACTGTATTCTATGTACCTGCATATCTCAAAGAGACAGTTTCGCTGATGCAGGATTTGATGCCTGAAATGGATGAGTTGATATTTCTGTCGGATGCCCGGTATATAAGTGCCCAATTCCGTTCGGATTTAAAAGAGATTGTGAGCAAGAACTTTCCCGAACTTGAAATAAAGGATTATGTTGCCGGTGTAATGACTACTGATGCATTGGCGGATTCATTGAGCCATGCAGAGGCAAACAGCGGAGTTCTCTTTTGCTCATGGCATCAGGATACTCAAAAAGGGAATGTCGTATTAACCAATAATATTTCTAGAATTCTGAGCTATTATTCCTCTTCACCTATCTTCTCATTAGATAATACCGGATTGCAGCGGAACGGTCTGGTAGGCGGCTATTTCTTTGATGAAAAAACTGTTGGAAGAAAAGTGGTTGAGATTACCAATGGTGTTTTATCCGGTGTCAACGAGAAAGGAGCCCGTATCGTAGACTGTGGTGTGCCTACTCCCATGTTCAACTATTACGATCTTATGGAAGCCGGATTATCGCCTGGCTTGTGTCCTCCCAATTCAGTCTTTTATATGATGCCGCCCTCTTTCTGGGAACAACATAAATATAGCGTCATAATTGCCATTGTAGTCATCACGCTCTTGTTTATGTGGCTGCGGATGGGGTGGCTGTCCAGAGCAAGAAAAAAGCAGGAAGAACAGATCAGACTGATGACCAGTTATCACAGTTTGTTTGAGAATATGCCCATCGTTTATTTGAAACAGCAACTGATTTACGACTCTGCGGGAAAGATTGTGGACTATATCACTGTGGAAGCCAATCCACGTTTTGAGAAATACTTCAAATCCATGGGTGAGGTCATCGGCAAAAAAGGAAGTGAGGCGGATCCGAAAGGTTTTGAAAGGATGTGCCACCTCTATAGCATGGTTACTTCCACTCAAAAGGAACTTTCTTATCAATACTATTACGAAAATATAGGTAATTATTTCAATGTGATTCTGACGCCTTCCAAGCATAAGGGATTCATTGATGTTTTCTGCGTAGACAATACCGAACTGGCCGAGACACAACAGATGTTGCGTTCCGCTAATCATAAATTGTCAATGTCGCTGGATGTGGCGAATATCGTTCCCTGGAAATGGGATCTGGAAAAGGGTACCATGCTCTGTGATGTGAACCGTCCGGTGGAGCTTAGCCATGACGACAGCATGATGAACGAAGATCAGCTTTCCGTACCCGATTACCAATATTTTGCCAAAATCTGTAAGGAAGATAGGGAACGGGTAAAGAAAGCCTATAAGGAACTGACGGAAGGTAATGTTTCTAAAATTAAGGAAGAATATCGTGTGATAGTCCGCAAGAATGGAGTGGCGCGTTATGAATGGGTTGAGGCTCAGGCCACGGTTGATAAGCGGGATGAAAAGGGCAATCCGATTACTTTGATCGGTTCTTCTCTCGTGATCACCGGGCGAAAGAAAATGGAAGAAGATTTGATTACGGCAAAAGAAAAAGCAGAAGAATCCAATCGTCTTAAATCAGCTTTCCTGGCTAATATGAGCCATGAAATACGTACCCCGCTCAATGCCATTGTCGGTTTTTCCAGTATTCTGGCGGATGCGGAAGAGCCGGAAGAAAAAGAAGAATACATCAATATTATCGAGAACAATAATACCCTGTTGTTGCAACTCGTAGGAGATATTCTGGATCTTTCCAAGATTGAGTCCGGAACACTTGAGTTTGTTTATTCTGATATAGATCTGAATGCTTTGTTTCAGGAGTTGGAAGAATCCGCCCGGCTTCGCCAGAAAAATGATGCGGTTGTCATCCGATATCTGCCGGAAATGCCGGATTGTTTTGTAAACATTGAGAAGAACAGGCTGACACAAGTGGTAACCAATATGATGAATAACGCTATGAAGTTTACCCCCAGTGGAAGCATCACTTTTGGTTATCATCTGAAAAATACTGATTTTCTCTATTTCTATATCACGGATACGGGATATGGAATTGAAAAAGACAAGAAAGATACTGTGTTCGGTCGTTTTGTAAAGCTTGATTCGTTCTCGCAAGGCACAGGACTGGGACTCTCTATTTGCCAAAGTATTGTAGAGAATCTGGGTGGTGAGATTGGTGTGGAATCGGAACCCGGCAAGGGCTCTACTTTCTGGTTTACTCTTCCTTATCGTCCCGTTGAGCTCAAATCAGTGAGGGAACAGAAGGAACACCGGTTGAATAAAGTGGAGAGTAAACTCACAGTTCTGATAGCTGAGGATAATGAGAGTAATTTCCTGTTGTTCGAATCTATCCTGAAGCGTCAGTACAACATTCTCCATGCCTGGGATGGGGAAGAGGCGGTGGAGCTATTCAAGCAATACAACCCCCATCTGATATTGATGGATATCAATATGCCTAAAAAGACCGGTTACGAAGCTACACAACTTATACGTGAAATGTCGCCGACGGTCCCGATTATGGCAGTGACAGCTTATGTCTATGCCGAAGATGAAGAACGCATTCTGAACAGTGGTTTTGATGCGTACACTTCTAAACCTATCAATGCTCAGAAGCTGCAAAGCGATATTGTGGACTTGCTTAAAAAGCAGCTGATATTTATGTAGGATGATCAGGGGAGGTATGTCATAATTAGCTTATACTTGCAAAGTATAAACTAATTATGATCATCTACTTAATTTTGCAACAGCTTCAGAATATATTTTCCGGGCATCACAATCCTTGCTTTCATCTGTGGCGAATTGTTGATGTCATAGATGATTTTCCATATTTTGCCTCCCAGTCTTCCAAAGTCGGTCAGTCTGAGAATGGCATTTTTCTCTTTTAAGGATGTCACTTTTTGCCGTTCCAATTCTTCTATCAATCCTTCATAGTTGTGTGTCTGTTTATTGAGTGCATACTCCGGTGGAACAAGAAGAATCTCCTCATTCTTCCTCGTGTCTCCCTGGGGAGATATAGAGGGGATTGTTTCATTCTCTTTATTCTCTTTGTTTGTAGCTAAAGCATTGCTTGCCTTGGCATCTCTGATTTTCTGTTGGTTAGCCAGCCCTCCACGACGGCCTGACTCTCTTTTTGCGTCCTGTTGGGCGTCCCATGGTTTCATGCGCAGTGTGAGTCCGGGCGATGAAAAGCTTGTGCCGTTTACCTCGAAGAGTGCATAGTCATATATGATCCGCTTCAGGGTGGTTACCGTAACTCTCATTTTCTGTGCCAGTATGGGCAATACTCTTAAGTCTGCCTTATATCCGTCCTGTAATCTTAGAAATTCCAGCAGCATCCAGTAGATACCGTATCCTTTCATTCCCTCTTTTTGCATCATTATCATCATTTTAAAGTTATTGCCTGCATTGGCATCATGTAATAGATATGAATCCATAATCTTTTGTTTTTTAATTTTCAACTCTCAATTTTCAACTTACCACCGGTTTCCATTCCAGGAAGTTCTCGATCTGGAACGTTCTCCATCCCTGTTGCTCTATATCCCAGTACACTACATGGTTCTGAATACGCTCGATGTCGTATTTGCGGTGGAAATCGGCTTCGTAATGTATCAGTGTTCCTCTTCCCATGTAAAAATCTCCATTTTGTTTTCGATAGGCTATCAGTGCACATCCGTATGGCATGTAGGCGGTTAATTGTAAAATTCGTCGTGCCATCCATGCGATGGTTTCTTCGGATAAGTCTGTTTCCTGCCCAATCAGTTTCTTCCATAGATTCTCCACTCTTTCGTCTTTCGTTACATACTTTTGTTGGTGTCCCAACGTTTGTTTCTCCATCTTAATGATTTTAGTTGTTTATAAATGGTTTATAATCAACCGTCTGTGATGGCTACACCCTTTGTCTTGGATAGCTACACCCTTTTTAGGTTAGGGCTACACCATCCCGGTGGAAGGGTGTAGCCCTTTCACTATCCTGTTGACGGGGCAAAATTATGCCCTTTCTTTGGAGTTAACTATTACTGATTAATCTTTACATCATATCCATAGGGATCTATATGTTCTGTATCTTCCTTCTGTATCACCGCCCATATACTCTCTATCTCGGTTCTTAAGCTGCTTGTTTTTAGAGGTATATGCTTTCCTTTCACATGCTTTCTGATTTTGCCCGTACTGTCCCACCACTCTATAAAATCACTGATTGTATGGACTTCCGTACCTTCAAAACCGCCTAATTTGAAGCATCTCAGGGCGCCTACCAACAGATGGGTATTTGCTCCGTAATACTTTCTCGAAGCTAATAAATTTTCATTTATTACATTCGCTTTGTCTTGTTCTATACTATCGTCTTCCTTCTGATTATCAGATTTGTACGATTTACTTCTCAGCTGATTTCCGTTCAGCTTCTTGTTTTTTTAAATTCTGTCATGACTTAAATGATTAATTAACCGTTAGGTAATATTAACGTGGTTAAAAAATGCGAAAGTAGATAATTTAATTGGAATGGGAGGGGGAGTAGGGTGGAAAATGATGGATGAAAATTTATTTCTGGGTGATAATATGTTGAATATTAATTGTTTAAATCCTGTTTTGTGGGGTGTCCAAAAAATGTTCGTTTAATGTGCACAAAGATAAAGGTGTTTTTTTGAATGACAAAATGTTTGATAAAAAAGATTTCGTAATATAGTGTTTTTTCTACTTAAATATCTGATTATAAGCGATAAAAACTTGTAAAAATATTAGTTAATATCTATTCCTTTCATTCTTTCTCTGACTTTATCAGATTTAAAAAACTTTACGCATATAAAACGAACGATTAAAAGACGATTTATTAGCTTAATTCATTCGTTTATAGCTTTTTACCTGCAATGTAATCAAGGTAATGAACAGCTACGAAAAATCAATAGGCAAGAAGAACACAATACTTGCCATATCTTACATAAAGTGTTCGCAAGTGATTGAAATTCAAGTGTATGCAAGAACTTCAAAGCCCCGAGAAAACACCCTTTTCTGAAATAACCCTTGAAATGGAAGCGGATAAAGAGACTGAAATATGGTATGCGATGCGTGCCACGTACCGTAGAGAGCCTGATGCTATGCGTCTGCTTGAAAAGGAAAAAATGGGTTGTTTCGTTCCCATGCAATACAAGATTAGCATAAAGAAAGGTAAGAAAGTCCGTGCTTTGGTTCCGGTTGTACATAACTTACTTTTTGTCCATGCCCGTCCTTCCGAGGTGAAACGCATCAAATCACAGGTAAGCTATTTGCAATACATTACGGATACCCGTAGCGGTCAGAAAATCATTATCTCCGACAGTGAGATGCAACGCTTTATTGCAGTAGCCGGTACTTACAATGACCATCTCATGTACTTCCAACCTGATGAGTTGAATTTGTCCAAAGGTACAAAAGTTCGTATCACGGGCGGTGACTTCGAGGGGCAGGAAGGTCTTTTTCTGAAAGTAAAAGGTGCACGTGATCGTCGTGTGGTTATCGAGATACAAGGTGTTATTGCCGTTGCACTTGCCACCATTCATCCGGATCTTATAGAAGTAATTAAATAATTGACGATCAGCCGTTGCCATTGAACCGCTGATAAATCATAAATTATAAATCATAAATCATTATGTCTCTTTCTGAAGAAACACTTTCTCTTCAGCGTGCAGCGCACGATCTGATGTATTTAGGTATGGACGGGAATCCGGTTTATAGCGACGACCTTTCCCGTCGTAACGGTGAAGTTTACCGCCTGACTACGGCTTTGTATAATTCCGGTGTCAAAGGTTCCACTGTTGAAGAACAGGCTAATGTTTGTCTCGCTCTTCTGATGGGTTATAGTGCCTCATTCGTAGATCACGGTGAAAAACAAAAGCATATCCAGGAGGCCTTGGATCGTTGTTGGGATATTCTTGATACTCTTCCTGCTTCGTTACTGAAACTTCGTCTGCTCACTGCCTGTTATGGCGAGGTGTTTGATGAGCCTTTGGCGGATGAAGGCCGTATTATCATTGCTTCCTGGGATTCCACATCCCTTACTGTTGAACAGCAAGAAGCTATTGAAGAGTTTCAGAATGTAGTGGATAATCCTTATCCATGGGAAGAAGTGAAAGATTAGTGAGTGCACATTATGTGCGTGCGCAAATTGAAAACGATAGTATGAATACAGCTGAAAATTCAAAGATTGATAGTTTGACTGACGATGACTTTAATCAAGTTTCTCGAATATTGGACTGTGAACTTGCAGCATTGAAGGCAGTTCAGCAGGTAAAAACCGGTGATAGGGGAGATTTCTTTGTTCCCGGTAAGCTCGCCATTCTTTTCGAAGGGTATATCTTTTGGAATCAGCTGAAGAAAAGAGGGTTTAATCCGGCAGATTATGTGACCGGCAATGAGACTATTCTTTACTCCAAATGGAGCATGCAATATTATAAAGGTGGCATGGGTGAATACGACCGTTTGGAGCAGGCTCGCAAAATCAACAGGGAGGCAGCAGACGCTTCCATCAGTTGGGGCATGTTCCAGATAATGGGTTTTAATTATGTAGCTTGTGGTGAGGAGAGTGTGGAAAGCTTCGTGGAAAGCATGTGTGAAAGCGAATATAGGCAACTGCTTCTTTTCGTAAACTTCATCAAAAACAATCCCCCGATGCTTCGTGCCTTACAATCCAAGGATTGGGATAAGTTTGCCAAATGCTATAACGGTCCGGCTTATGCGCAGAACAGGTATGATAAGAAGTTGGAGGCGGCGCATCGGAAATTTAAAGGGTGAATCTTCTTGGAGATACTTAATCATTCTCCAATTAGAGTGCTAGCTTATTTTGTTTTAAGAGGCATAGAACGTGAATAGTAATTCAAACGAAAGAAAAGGGTATCGAACAGCTTTTAAAGCTACTAGCCTATTTGGTGGTGTTCAGGTAGTTACTATCCTTATTGGTATTTTAAAGTCAAAACTTGTTGCTGTCTGGTTAGGGGTAACCGGATTTGGTATAATGGGATTGTTTAATTCCTCTATTAGTTTAATCTCATCTATTACTAACTTAGGTTTGCAAAGTAGCGCAGTCAGAGAAATTGCAACTGTCAGTGCTGATAATGATATATTGAAGTTTTCTCGCTTAATTAAAGCTATTAGTCGTTGGGTCTGGCTTACCGGATTATTTGGTGCTTTAGTTACTATTTGTTTAAGTCCTTGGCTTAGCCGCTTGATTTTTAATTCAGATAAATTTGTTCTTTCTTTTGCTTTACTGGCTGTTGTAGTTCTTTTAACTGGATTGTATTCGAACCATTATGCTTTGCTGCAAGGAACAAGGAAGCTTAAATTCATGGCATTGGCCAATGTATATGGAGCTCTTATCGGCTTTCTTTGTTCAGTGCCAATGTTTTATTTTTTTAGAGAAAGTGGTATAACGTATGCTTTAATATCGTCAGCCTTATCTATAACTTTAGTCAGCTATCTCTATGCAAGGAAGATAAAGACAGTTAAAGTCAATCAAACCATTAAAGAATCATTTATAATAGGTTTGCCAACGGTAAAGTTGGGCTTTATGATGGCTTTAAGTAATATCTCTGTTTTTTTTGTGCAATTTATAGTCAAAACATTTATAACACAATATGGTAGCCTAGCGGATGCAGGTTTATACGAAGCAAGTTGGGCGATAAACGCTCAATATTTAGGTTTAGTCTTTACGGCAATGTCAAAGGATTATTATCCTCGTTTATCTCAAGTGTCTGATGATAATCAGAAGATGATGAGTGCTGTTAATCAGCAAGGTGAGATTGCAGTCTTGATACTGGCACCTATGATTATTGTTATGGTTGTGTTTCTGCCTTTTGTTATCAATCTGTTATATTCTAGCGATTTTATGGATATTGTTCCAATGACTAAATGGCTGTTGGTCGGTTCCATGTTGAAAGCTGGTTCTTGGGCTATTTCTTTTGTCTTTTTGGCTAAGGGGGCTGGTAAGGTCTATTTATTTAATGAATTAGGTATCAAATGCATAACTTTACCTTCCTATTTGTTGGGTTATACTTTTGGTGGATTATTAGGTATAGGCTATGCCTTTGTTTTTTGCTATTTTAGTTATTTTATTTGGGTTGCTTTTGTTGCTTTTAAGCGATATAAGATAAATTATTCTTCTGCTTTTTTTAAGGTGCTTCTAATCACATGCTTCTTCTTATGTTTTTATGCTGTATCTGAATCGTTCTTTTCTACAGTGTTCTTACGGTATCTGATTGGCTGTATTGTGATTTTCATTATTTGTATTTATTCTTTTTTTGAATTAAAGAAACGTTTAATAAATTGAGTATGGATATTCGGAATAGTCGAATAATTGATTTACCTAAGATCTTGGATAAACGAGGTAATCTTTCTATCATTGAGCAGTATAAAAATGTACCTTTTAAAATAGCCCGTACTTATTGGATATATGATGTGCCGGGTGGTGAAAAACGAGGTGGTCATGCTTATCGTGAAAATGAAGAATTTATCGTTGCTTTGTCCGGTAGTTTTGATGTAGTATTGGATGACGGGAAAGACAAAGAAATATTTTCTTTGAATCGTTCTTATTATGGGCTGTATATCCCTAAAGGCCTATGGCGTGAGATGAATAATTTCTCTACAAACTCTTTGGCTTTAGTTCTGGCCTCTACTCCTTATAATGCAGAAGATTATATTTACGATTATCAAACATTTTTATCCTTTAATAAATGATATCTTCTCTTCAGTCATGGCGTTTTATTTTTGCCATAATGATTTTTTTGCATCATTTTCCGGTAGATGGTACAGGATTGTTTAAGGCAGGAGGTTCTTGCGGTGTTTCCTTCTTTATAGTACTAAGTGGTTTTGTAATGTCGTCAGGTTACGGGAATAGGTGTCGGCAACGATCATTTATTTATTGGGACTTTCTCGAAAAACGTTTGGTTCGCCTTTATCCATTACATTTGTTATGTTTGATATTGTTTGTTTTTATTCGCTTATTTTCATCCCATGGTCCGGAGTGGGGGGCATTGATTCCTAATTTATTGTTGGTTCAAAGTTGGATACCGGATTCTGAATATTACTTTTCTGGGAATGCTGTATCATGGTGTCTTGCTGATATGCTTTTCTTTTATGTCAGTTTCCCTCTGTTGATTCGTTTTGTATTTATATGTAAAAAGAGACTGTGTCTTTTCTTTTTTGGAGTGTTTCTTTTATATTTTACCGCTCTATATTTCACACCGGCAGGAAAAGTTCATGCTTTTTTCTATATATTTCCTTTAAGTCGCTTAGTTGATTTTATTATAGGTATGTTGTTATATCATGTACATCAATATGTGGATCAAATAGCATGGATTAATAAATTAAAACGCTTATCATATACCAAAAAAACGTTGATAGAATGTATGCCTATTGTATTGCTTATATTGGCATTACTGTTTTTTCCATTGATTGACCCAAAGATTTATGTAGCTTGTTATTATTGGTTTCCAATGAGCTTTTTAATACTTTTATTTGCTATATTTAACAAAAATGGGGGGGGTATTACATGCTTGTTAACAAATAAAGCTATGCTCTATTTGGGTAGCATCAGTTTTAGTTTTTATATGTTGCATCTACTGATTATAAATACTTCTAATGCATTGCTATCTCAACTTGGCATAACCCTATTGTGGGAATATAAATTGCCTCTATACTTACTGTTTGCATTAATAGCAAGCATCTTAATATCTAAATATTATGAGCAACCTATTGTTTCCTTTTACAAAAAGAAAGTAAAATGAAGAAACCTACTGTTTATGACTGTTCTATAATTGAACTTCCTAAGATTGAAAATCGTGCCGGTAACATAACTCCTATTCATGGGCAGTTAAATATTCCTTTTGATATAGCGCGAGTTTTCTATTCTTATGATATTCCTGGAGGGGAAGCTCGCGGTGCTCATGCACATAAAGAATGTCATCAATTCTTGGTAGCTGCTAGTGGCAGTTATGAAGTTGTATTAGATGATGGAGTGAATAAGCGTACGGTATTACTAAATCGGCCTTTCTATGGGTTACATATTCCTCCCGGTATTTGGGCTTCAGAACAGGGATTTTCTTCAGGTTCTATTTGTCTTGTTTTGGCTTCTCATAATTATGATGAAGCGGATTATATTCGTGATTATGATGATTTTATAATGTACAAAATAAATGAAGATTCATCCGTTGTCAGATGTGCAGAGTAAAAATATTGGTGAATCTACCTCTATTTGGCAGTATTGTGTAATTTTTTCAAAAGCAAGAATTGGATGTAACTGTAACATTTGTGCACATGTGTTAATTGAAAATGATGTTGTTATAGGCAATAATGTTACAGTGAAATCGGGGGTACAGATTTGGGATGGCGTTACACTGGAAGATAATGTATTTATTGGACCAAATGTAACCTTTACCAATGATTTGGCTCCTCGTTCAAAGCAATACCCTGAACAATTTTCTAAAACATTGATAAAAAAAGGTGCTTCTATTGGAGCGAACTCCACTATTATTGCTGGACATGTAATTGGAGAATATGCGTTAATAGGTGCAGGCAGTGTGGTAACTAAGAATGTTCCAGCAAATACGGTGTGGTACGGGAACCCAATTTGTCAGCATGGATATATAACAAATGATGGGACTTTGCTGGATATGGAAAAAAAAGATAAATATGGTAATAAATATGAATTATGATAAAATTTTTGGATTTGCAGAAAGTAACTCAGAAGTATTCTGAGGAAATACATGAAGCTATTAGCCGTGTGATGAATAGTGGTTGGTATTTACAAGGAAAGGAAAATGAGAAGTTTGAGGCGGATTATTCAGCTTATATAGGGACGAAGTATGCAATAGGTTGTGCCAATGGTTTAGATGCATTAATCTGGATATTTCGTGCTTATCTAGAAATGGGGGTAATGACACAGGGAGATGAAGTGATTGTGCCCGCAAACACTTACATCGCTTCTATACTTGCTATTTCGGAAAATGGGTTAAAACCTGTATTGGTAGAGCCGAGTATTGAAACCTATCAAATAGATGATTTAAAAATAGAAACTGCCATTACGGAACGTACTAAAGCTATTTTGATTGTTCATCTGTATGGACAATGTGCTTATACAGAAAAAATTGGCGAAATTTGCAAAAAATACAATCTGAAATTAGTTGAAGATAATGCACAGGCTCATGGTTGTAAATTCAATGGGCGGAAGACTGGTTCTCTGGGGGATGCAGCAGGCCACAGTTTTTATCCAGGCAAGAATTTAGGCGCGTTCGGTGATGCGGGTGCAGTTACCACTAATGATGAAGACTTAGCAGGAGTAGTAAGGGCAGTGGCTAATTATGGTTCCCAAAAGAAATATGTATTTAAATATTGTGGTCGTAATAGTCGTTTGGATGAAATACAGGCTGTTGTTTTGAGTGTGAAGTTGAAGTATTTAGATGAGGATGTGGCTATTCGTAAGAAAGTGGCTAAGTATTATATAGAACATATCACGAACTCGAATGTAATTACTCCAATTGTGAAAGACTGGGATACGCATGTATTCCACATATTTACCATTCGGACAAAGAAGCGAGATGAGTTGCAGAAATATTTGACAGAGAATGGTATACAGACTATTATTCATTATCCTATTCCACCTCATAAACAGGAATGCTATAAAGAATGGAATACTCTTGCATTTCCCATTACAGAACAAATTCATAATGAAGAGTTGAGCTTGCCAATAAGTCCGGTGATGACGGATGAAGATGTGAAAACTGTAGTGGAAACGATAAATAAGTTCTGAATTATAGAAGGGTATGAATAATCCATTAGTATCTATTGTTGTTATTACTTACAATTCCGCAAAATATGTCCTTGAAACCTTAGAAAGTGCTAAACAACAAACATATTGTAACATAGAGCTTATTATAACAGATGATTGCTCAACAGATAATACTGTAGATTTGTGTGATCAATGGTTAGAAACCAACAAAAAAAACTTTGTAAATGTTCAGTTATTAATCGGTACAGAAAATGTAGGGATTCCAGCTAACTTGAATAAAGGAATAAAAATTGCTCATGGAGAATGGATAAAAAGCATTGCAGGTGATGATATACTACATGAAGACTGCATTTGTAATTTCATTAAAGAATACAAGGGCAATAGTTTGGTTGTTATAGGAAACAGTTTTAATTTTTATCTAGATAATAAATGTAAAAAAATATATTCTAAATATACCCTCCCTTTCGCTTATATTAAACCTTTTTTTTATTTGAATTCAAGTCAACAATACCAAAGGATCTTAGAAAGATGTTTTATAAATGCGCCTGCGGCCATTGTTAAGCGTGAGTTATATGATAAAATAGGTTATTATGATGAGAATTATCGTATGATGGAAGATTGGCCTTTTTGGGTAAAATGTACAAGAGCAGGATTTAAAATAGACTATTTATCTATCACTATGAGTTATTATAGGGTTTCACATGATAGTATATCGAAACTGACAAATACATTTTATAACGAACGTTTTTATGAGGATCGCTTAAATTTTATTAAAACAGAGTGTAATCCTAATATTTCGATTTTCAATATTTTGTATTGGGAAGATTATTATATTCAGTTGTTTATACATTATGTGTTATATAATTTGTTTAAAAATAGAAGGACACCATTGTCTATATTTGTTCTAAAATTGATAAAGTGTTTTTCGTTGAAGGAAATTTGGCTATACGAGCGGAGACGTCGTCATATGCTTTGATATTAGTGCTTTTTTATGTGGAAAAAATTGCAATACAATTATAATTGTGTATCAATAAGTAATTATTGCTTAGTATATCTATTGGTATATTTAATTATCGTGTTGATATATAATGTGTTTATGGGGGTATCTACGCAAAATGTTAGATTGTTGATGTTGACTTCAATAATAAACTTTATAATTGTTTTTATTATTGAAAAAAGAAAAAATAAATATTTGTCAACAAGCTTATTTTTTCTTTTTTCTTTTTTATATTGCATTGTTTTTTTTCAGAAAAACATTGATTATATGTTGGGGATTGATTTAGATGAATATCAATTCTATGATATTAATATCATTAATCCTGCTTTGTGTTTTTCTTTACTTTGTTTTAATATCTTTCTTGTGGGATATATTTGGCCTAAGCGCACATCTTTTATATTAACGAAAATGCATGTTGTTCCTATTAAAGGATTAAGTGTTGTTCTTATTATTTTATTGGTTCTTTTTGGGGTATTAATGAGAGACAAACTAAATGAACGCGTAGAAGGAATTAAGGGCATAGAATATTCTATTTTTGGCCATTTAATGAATGTTTTGTATGCTTTGATCATACAACAAGCTTGGAATGCCCTATTGATGAAAAGAATGTATACAATTAAATTGTTTTTTAAATCTTTTAATCTGGTTACTTGGTTAACTGTATTCTTTGTTACATTATATGTACTGAATGCGGGGGGGCGTTCTGTAGTAATAGCTGTATTGATGTTGTTTTTTTATTTATATATAATATTTAGAAAGGTAAAGCTGTCTTTTATCAAAGTTTTAATTACCATGGTGGTGCTAGCTATAATAACATCACTTCTTAAAATATTTGGAGGTATTGGCTATTTTTTTACTCCTGATTTTTCTGATATTGGTTCTTCATTAGAGTGGGGGTATGAGGTTTATAACAAAGTACATCCATCTATTATTCCTATGACAGATGAATTAGCGAGGAGTGTATATTCCTATAATATTTTATACGATGCATGGACAAATGATCATTCTATGAATATGACATCATTAATTATATCTTTTGTTCGGCTGATTCCTGGGGGGGTGAGATTACTTCAGTATTTTTATCCAATTGAAAGTGCAGACTTAAATTCGTCTGATTTTGCAACAGAATATGCAAATGAAACTTATGGAGTAGGAACAACTGTCATAGGTGATGCCTTAATTAATGGTGGGTGGTTGTTTTGTATAGTTATGATATTCTTCCTCGGCTGGTGTTTTTCTAAAGTTGATTATATGATTCAGAGGAAAGATATAACATTTAATTTGTTTGTATTAGGATGTGTGTGTTATATGAACGTTGTATTTCTATGTAGAGGATCTATAGGTAATATAATAACTAACTATTTTTATATACTAATGATATTGTATCTAAATAGAAAAATAAATATATTTACCTCAAAAGAATGAAGCTACTTTTTTTTATTTATGCTCTTAGCGGTGGTGGAGCGCAGAGGGTTTTAGTAAATATAGCAAATGGTCTATCGAAAAGTCATGATGTTATAATTGCTACAAATTTAAATATTCCTGTTGCATATCAATTAGATAATAGAGTGAAATTACATTCATTGTATCCTTCTAACTACTCTGATTTAAATAAGGTTATAAGAATTCCTTGTCTTTATTATAGAATTAATAGGACGGTTGTACATTATCAACCAGATGTTATAATTTCGCTTATCCATATAATGAATATGCGTGTTATTCTTGCTAATTTGTTTTCCAAAATTCCTATTATTGCTTGTGAACATACTTCTTATGAAAGGAAATTGGATGTAATTAGCAATTTAGCAAGAAGATATGTTGATAGGTTGGCTGATAAATTGGTGTTGTTAACTCAAAGAGATTATAAATACTTAAATGATAGGTATAAAGGAGGGTTTAATAATACAATCGTTATTAATAACCCTTGCTCTTTTTCTCCAACTTCTAAAATGAAAATATGTTATAAAAAAAAACAAATACTTGCAGTCGGTAGGTTGAATGATTGGTATGTAAAAGGTTTTGATAATTTGTTGCTTGTATGGAGTAAAATTGCTCCTATTGCACCTGAATGGTGTCTAGTCATAGCTGGTGATGGAGATGATAATAGTAAGTCTTATTTGAATAAAATCACATCAAAATACCAGATTGAAGAGCAGGTTATATTTATAGGATTTGTTTCAGATATTAAGAAGATATATTTAGAGTCATCTATTTTTGTCTTGTCATCAAGAAATGAGGGAATGCCAATGTGTTTGATTGAGGCTATGTCACAAGGTTGTGCAGTGGCTTCTTTTGATTGTGTATCAGGACCTAAAGAATTAATAACTCATGAAAAGAATGGATTGCTTGTGAAAAATCAAGATAATAAAGATATGGAGAAAGCTATTGTTAGACTAATGACTAATGATAAGTTAAGAAATGAACTAGCTTGTAGTGCAATCCAAGAATCGTATAATTATTCGATTGATAAAATTTTAGAGAAGTGGAATATTTTGTTTGATGACTTGAATAATAAATGATTCATATGATGGTCTAAGTTGTTGCTGTCTTAAAATGAGTAAAAAATTATTAGTGTCTATTGGCACATTGTCCGCAGGAGGAGCGGAACGGGTGTTATCTATTCTTTCAAAGGTTTTTGCAGATAGTTTTGATGAGGTGCTATATGTCTTGTGGTATGATATGCCCATGCACTATCAAATAGACGAGAGAGTGAAAATAGTAATTCTTCCTTGTTTGAGTGCGACTGAAAGCAGGATAAGAAATATGTTTGTTTTGCGTAAACTTGTTTTATTAGAAAATCCGACTTTGATACTTTCGTTCCTTACTCCTTTCAATATGTTGGTATTGTCTGCACTTGTAGGTATCAGCGTTAAGGTAATTGTGTGCGAACGTAATGACCCACATAATATTAAAGGTAAAAGGATAATGGAAGTTATTCGTAATCTGTTATATAGGAGAGCTGATGCATGTTTAGTGCAAACCCACTATGGAAGAGAATGCTATCCATCGTATATTAGGAAAAAAATGTCAGTGATATACAATCCCATTATAATGCCACAAGATATGATCGGTAAAGCAGTTCTAGCCGAGAAGGAAGACCTGTTTGTTTCTGTAGGTAGATTACATCCACAAAAAAATCAAAAAATGATGATAAGTGCCATGGAACGATTCAATCAGATATATCCTTCTTATAAGTTAATAATATATGGTGAGGGGGAATGTCGTACAGAATTGGAGGAGTATATCCGTAAGAAAGGTTTGCTTAATATTGTATTTCTACTGGGTGAAAGTAAAAGTATATGGGATAAACTACTGAGTGCAAAAGCTTTCCTTTTGTCGTCAAATTATGAGGGTATGTCGAATGCTCTTATCGAAGCTATGTGTCTAGGCTTGCCTGTAATATCTACAAAGGTATCCGGTTCGACGGACTTAATACAAGATGGAGAGAATGGCTTTTTGGTTGACATACAAGACGAAAAAGCTATGCTGGAAAAGATGTTGTTACTAGCTAATAATGCCAATAAGGCTAAATGGATTGGTGAAAATGCTTCGCAGTTATATCAGATTCTTAATTATGATATAATTAGCAAACAATGGATAGAACATCTTGGTAAGATAATTATTCTGTAAAAAGGAAGTAATTAAATTAAGGCTCTATTTTAGGACTCCTACCTTCGTTGTGAATGCCAAAACAATAATTTATGTTATAGTACTGAAGATTTAGAAAAATTCTATTTTTGCTACTATATCGCCCCTTATCTAAGGGCATTTCTTTTTAAGATTCCTGTGCATAACTAAGTATCTTACAATATTTTTCAAATGATACAAGGATACTCGGCAGAAAATAATAGAATTTCTGGCGGATGGCTATAATGTTTATCTAATTTTTGTAAAATGGCGGAGAACCTGGAGATTCATTTTGAAAGTAGGACTCGAGGCGGTATATGGGATGTAACTCGCATATGTTAGCAGAAAAGGATTTCTCAATAGAAAATATGATACAGAAACATCCTGAAATATATAATTAATGGAGTAAAACATGAAAATATTAGTTACTGGTGCAGCCGGTTTTATAGGCTCTAATGTGTGTAAGTGCTTGCTTGGTCGTGGCGACGAAGTCGTTGGGTTGGATAATTTGAATGACTATTATGACGTGAATCTGAAATATGGTCGTTTGGGTACATTAGGTATCTCTAAGGATGATATAAACTGGTATAAGTTTGTAGTAAGTTCTGAAAATTTTTCCTTTCGTTTTGTCTGCATGAACCTTGAGGATAAGCAGGCTATGCAGATGTTGTTTGCCAATGAGCATTTTGATAAAGTAGTGAACCTTGCTGCTCAGGCAGGAGTGAGATATTCCATTGAAAATCCTTACGCTTACGTAGAAAGCAATGTGGATGGATTTCTAAATGTTTTGGAAGGTTGTCGTCATTATAAAGTAAAACATTTGATATACGCCAGTTCCAGTAGTGTATACGGTTTGAATGGTAAAGTGCCCTTTTCGGAAAAAGATAGTATAGCCCATCCGGTGAGTTTATATGCCGCTACGAAGAAGTCTAATGAGTTGATGGCTCACACATACAGTCACCTTTATGGCATTCCTTCAACAGGACTCCGTTTTTTCACGGTATATGGTCCTTGGGGACGTCCTGATATGTCACCTTTCTTGTTTGCGGATGCCATACTGCACCATCGTCCTATAAAGGTATTCAATAACGGTGATATGCTTCGTGACTTTACTTATATTGACGATATTGTAGAGGGTGTGTTGCGAGTGATAGATCAGATTCCATCTCCTGATTCTAACTGGCAAGCGGAAACACCGGATCCCAGTACTTCCACTGCACCTTATAAGATTTATAACATTGGTAACTCGCATCCGGTGAAGTTAATGGACTTTATACTGGCTATAGAAGAAGCAATTGGGTATCCGGCAGAGAAGATATTTCTTCCAATGCAACCGGGTGATGTTTATCAGACGAATGCGGATACCACAGCATTGCAAAATGAATTGGGCTTTAAGCCTAATAAATCTATCAGGGAAGGAGTGAAAGAGACCATAGAATGGTATCGTTCTTTTTATCAATTATAGAGAAGTAAATTAGGAGATTATGCAAATAGCAATTGTTGGAACTGGCTATGTCGGTCTGGTTACCGGTACCTGTTTCTCGGAAATGGGTGTAGACGTCACTTGTGTGGATGTACAGGAAAATAAGATAGAAAATCTGAAGAAAGGTATTATTCCCATTTATGAACCGGGATTGGAGGATATGGTATACCGCAACTATAATGCGGGCCGATTGAATTTTACGACCTGTTTATCGGATTGCTTGGATGATGTGGAAGTGGTGTTCAGTGCTGTGGGTACCCCTCCCGATGAAGACGGAAGTGCGGACTTAAAGTATGTGCTTGAAGTAGCACGCACTATTGGACGCAACATGAAAAAGTATGTATTAGTGGTTACCAAGAGTACTGTTCCTGTAGGTACTGCACAGAAAGTTAAGGCCGCTATTCAGGAAGAACTTGATAAACGTAATGTGAAGATAGAATTTGATGTGGCTTCCAATCCTGAATTTTTGAAGGAGGGGGATGCGGTGGATGATTTTATGAAACCGGACCGTGTAGTGGTGGGCATTGAATCAGAAAAGGCAAAAGATATTATGGAACGTCTTTATAAGCCTTTCATGATGAATAATTATCGTTTGATATTTACTGACATTCCTAGTGCTGAAATGATAAAATATGCAGCAAACTCAATGTTGGCTACCCGTATCAGTTTCATGAATGATATAGCGAATTTATGTGAACTTGTAGGGGCTGATGTAAATATGGTACGCAAGGGTATTGGTGCGGATAGTCGTATTGGCAGCAAATTTCTTTATCCAGGTTGTGGTTATGGCGGTTCCTGTTTTCCGAAAGATGTAAAGGCCTTAATAAAGACAGCCGAAAAGAATGGTTATCCGATGCGTGTGCTTAAAGCAGTGGAAGAGGTAAATGAAAAACAAAAGAGTATTCTTTTTGAAAAGCTGTTGAGGCATTTCAAGGACAATCTGAAAGGCAGACAGGTGGCTATGTGGGGATTGGCATTCAAACCTGAAACGGATGATATGCGTGAAGCTCCGGCTTTGGTACTGATAGATAAATTAGTAGAATCCGGTGTGACTGTGAAAGTGTATGACCCTATTGCCATGAAGGAATGCAAACGTAGAGTAGGTGATAAGGTTGTTTATGCTACGGATATGTACGATGCTGTATTGGATGCTGATGCTTTGTTGGTGGTGACCGAATGGAAAGAGTTCAGGATGCCAAGTTGGGGAGTGTTGAAGAAAACAATGAAAGAGGCTGTCATCTTTGATGGGCGTAATATTTACGATAAACAAGAATTACAGGATATTGGATTTAGTTATATCTGTATAGGCAAATAGAATGTTAATATGAAAAGTTTTAATACTAGCCAATAATGATATTGGGCTATATAGTTTTCGTTTGGAGATAATAGAGCATCTCTGGCAAGTGGTCATTTTTCACATTGTTAAAACTATTCATGTTTAACTTCTTGAGAGAGACTGCATTGAGCTAGTGGGCTACGATATATAACTAATATTTAGATTCTTATAAATTGAGTCAGCTTCAAAAAGTATGTTTTTACATTTTTATTTTCTCCCACAGCCTGTATGAGGCCCTTGTATGTGCTTACATAATGATACTATTAAGCGCGGATTTCGCAAAAAAAAGCAATACCGAACCTAAAAGAATGTATATGCAGAGCTTTCGGACAGTTTTCCCTTTTCAGAAGTAAATGTAAATTGTTATTTTTTGAAGTAGACTCATAAATCAATAGTGAAATGAGAGTTTTAGTAACAGGTGGTGCTGGATTTATCGGTTCTAACCTTTGTGAGCATCTACTTGCTCATGATTATGAAGTTGTGTGTTTGGATAACTTTGCTACAGGTAAAGTTGAGAATATCCTTCCGTTATTGGGTCAATATTCGGATACATTTAAGTTGATAGTAGGAGATATTCGTAATCTTTCGGATTGCCAAAAGGCTGTTGAAGGAGTCGATTATGTATTGCATGAAGCAGCATTAGGTTCTGTACCTCGTTCCATCAAGGATCCGGCTACGACCAATGCTGTTAATATCAGCGGTTTCCTAAATATGCTGATAGCTTCCCGTGATGCAGGAGTAAAGCGTTTTATGTATGCGGCCAGTTCTTCTACATATGGTGACAGCAAATCGTTGCCAAAAGTGGAGGAGGTGATAGGTAGACCATTGTCTCCGTATGCTGTTACAAAATATGTCAACGAGCTTTATGCGGATGTTTTTGCACGTACTTACGGTATGGAATGCGTAGGGCTGCGCTATTTCAATGTGTTTGGACGTCGTCAGGATCCTTTTGGTGCATATGCAGCTGTTATACCTTTGTTTGTAAAGAAACTGATGACACATGAAAGCCCTATGATTAATGGGGATGGTGAGTATAGTCGTGATTTTACTTACATAGACAATGTAATTCAAATGAATATATTAGCTATGACAACAACCAATCCGGATGCGGTTAATCAAGTTTATAATACAGCTTTTGGGGAAAGAACCACATTGAACCAGTTGGTAAATTGTCTGAAGGAATATTTAAGTGAATTTGATTCGGAAATAGCCAATGTGGAGATTGTTCATGGTCCGAATCGTTTGGGTGACATCCCTCATTCTTTAGCTTGCATTGATAAAGCTAAAAAGTTACTTGGCTATAATCCAAAATATAGTATGCGTGACGGGTTGAAGGAAGCTGTTAAATGGTATTGGCATAATATTTAATCTATTCTTTCTTTTTTTGATACTAACATCTTTATAAATACTGAAAATCTTATGGATGCAGTAAAAATTGCCGTAATCGGTCTCGGTTACGTAGGGCTTCCTTTGGCCCGTTTGTTTTCCACTAAATACCCAACAGTGGGTTTTGATATGAATAAGGCCCGTGTGGATGCTCTGATGGCTGGACATGATGCCACGCTTGAAGTGTCGGATGAGCTGTTGCAGTCTGCAATAAATAACGGCTTTAAATGTACAGCGGATATTGAAGATATTCGCGACTGTAATTTCTATGTCGTAGCAGTTCCTACTCCAGTGGATCAAAATCATAATCCGGATTTATCTCCTTTATATGGTGCAAGCACTACGGTAGGACAAGTGATTTCCAAAGGTGATATTGTGGTTTATGAATCTACGGTATATCCGGGGGTGACGGAAGATGAATGTATTCCGGTTGTGGAAAAGGTGTCTGGCCTGAAATTCAATGTGGACTTCTTTGCCGGTTATTCTCCTGAGCGAATAAATCCGGGTGACAAACAGCATACGGTGGAGAGGATCAAGAAAGTTACTTCCGGTTCTACTTTGGAAGTGGGGAAGAAAGTAAATGAGGTGTATGCTTCTGTGATAACGGCAGGCACACATTTGGCTCCTACCATGAAAGTGGCAGAGGCTGCGAAAGTTATTGAAAACTCTCAACGAGATATTAATATTGCTTTTGTGAATGAACTGTCTAAAATATTCACCCGCATGGGTATTGACACTCATGATGTGTTGGAAGCAGCTTCAACAAAGTGGAACTTTCTGCCCTTTAAACCGGGTTTAGTAGGTGGACATTGTATTGGTGTGGACCCTTATTATCTGGCTCAGTGCGCACAGAGTTATGGCTATAATCCCGAGATTATATTGGCAGGTAGGAGAATGAACGATGGCATGGGTGAATATGTAGCCAATCAAGTAGTGAAATTGATGTTGAAGAAAGGTATTCAGGTTTTGAACTCCAACATATTGATACTAGGCTTTACATTCAAAGAGAATTGTCCAGATGTTCGCAATACAAAGGTGATAGATATTTATAAAGCATTGCAGGGATACAATTTGAATATCACAGTTTATGACCCATGGGCCAATCCGGAAGTGGTAAAACGGGAATATGAAGTAGAGGTTATTAATGAATTGCCACAGGCAAGGTTTGATGCGGTGGTATTGGCAGTAGCACATGACGCTTTTAATTGTATTGATGAGAAACGATTGCTGAGAGAAAAATCGATACTTTATGATGTTAAAGGCTTTTTTTCCAAAGAACTCGTTGACGGAAGACTCTGACGATGAAGAAAATTATTCGAATAACGACGATACCATTATCGTTGAAGGTGTTGCTGCGAGGACAATTGAAATATATGAGTCAGTATTATGATGTAGTAGCAATATCTTCAGGAGATGGTTTGGAGGAAGCGTTATTGGAGCAGGGGGTTAGAGGGTATAGAATAGATATGACTCGTCAAATAACTCCTCTAAAAGATTTACTCGCTTTATTTCAGCTTATAAAGGTTTTACGTAAGGAGAAGCCGGATATAGTACATACACATACTCCTAAAGCTGGAGTTTTGGGAATGTTAGCAGCATGGATTACCAGAGTTCCTTGCCGTTTGCATACTGTAGCTGGTCTACCATTATTAGTGGCGAATGGAAAAAGAAGGAAATTGTTGGAGTTTGTGGAGAAACTAACTTATGGATGTGCGACAATGGTATATCCAAATTCTTATGTGATGAAAGATATTATTCAATCGTTGAATTTGGTGGATTCTCGAAAGTTGAAAGTCATCGCTAATGGTAGTTCTAATGGGATTGATACTTCATTCTTTGTGAAAGAGCGATGTCTCTCTAAAGATAAAATAAGGAAGAATATAGGTATTCTGCAAACTGATTATGTATTTGTTTTCGTCGGTAGAGTGGTGGCTGATAAAGGCGTTAATGAGTTAATGTGTGCTTTTACAAAACTGTCGAGTGAATTTTCTGATATAAAACTACTCATTATTGGCCCTTTTGAAAAAGAATTGGACTCAATCTCTATCCAATCTGAAAAGGAATTAGAAACTAATAATGCTATTTATTATCAAGGGTTTCAGAAGGATGTTCGTCCTTTTTTTGCAGCTTCCGATGCTTTAGCCTTTCCAAGTTATCGTGAAGGTTTTCCCAACGTAGTTCTTCAAGCTGGTGCCATGGGCTTGCCATCAATTGTTACGGATATTAATGGTTGCAATGAGATCATACAAGATGGCGTGAATGGTAAAATCATTCCTCCCCGTGATGAGTATGCGCTTTATGAAGCAATGAAATGGATGTATGAGCATCGGGATAGGGAAGTGAAAGAGATGGCCAAGCGTGCTCGCCCCATGATAGTGGAACGGTATGAGCAACGTATGGTGTGGGAGGCATTGCTGAAGGAATATCGTTCTTTGTAAAAAACGAGAGAACCCAGATTTTTTTTAATCTTCCATAGAACATTTGGAATAGCTTGAGGTTTCTATGGTTCATAGAGCCCCATTTTACAGAATTGGAAATATCCTGGAGCATTGCCAAGAGCCTAAAGACGATAATTTATGTATTTATGTTTTTTCAAGCGAGTGATAGATTTTATCATTGTATTTTGTGTGTTGGCTGTTATTTGGCCGATACTGCTATTTGTAATGCTTTGGTTGCACTTTGCCAATAAGGGTACCGGAATATTCTTTACGCAAGAGCGTCCGGGTAAAAATGGGAAGATTTTCAAGGTTATCAAGTTTAAGACGATGACAGATAAGCGGGATGCGAATGGTAAGTTATTGTCGGATGCTGAACGTTTAACAAAAGTGGGACGTTTTGTGCGCTCTACTTCAGTAGATGAGCTTCCTCAATTATTCAATGTATTGAAAGGTGACATGGCGTTGGTTGGTCCCCGTCCTTTACTTCCTCAATATCTTTCTCTTTATTCAAAGGAACAAGCTCGCCGTCACGAAGTTCGTCCGGGCATTACGGGATGGGCTCAAGTGAACGGACGCAATGCCATCAGTTGGAACAAGAAGTTTGCACTGGACGTGTGGTATGTTGATCATTGTTCTTTTTTACTGGATTTAAAAATTATATTCCTTACAATAAAGAAAGTCTTTGTACGGGAGGGTATCAGTTCGGATACTTCCGTAACAATGGAGCCCTTTACCGGAAACAATTGAAACTTTAGATAATGTATTTATATGGTGCCAGTGGTCATGCCAAAGTGATCATTGATATATTACGTGCAAATAATGAGACTATTGAAGCGTTGTTTGATGATAATGAAGCGGTTCATAACCTTCTTGGTTATCCCGTATTACGTTCGTCGGAAGTCCGGGGACCGTTGATAATCAGTATCGGTAGTAATAACATCCGTCAGAAAATAGCAGAGAGCCTGAATGTGACTTTCGGTAGATCTTTTCATCCTTCATCAATTATATCTGATGAAACCGAGATTGGTGAGGGTACAGTAGTGATGCAAGGCGCTATTATTCAATCGGATGTTCGTATTGGGAGGCATTGCATCATCAATACGGGAGCTTCAGTGGATCATGAGTGTGTAATAAAGGATTATGTGCACATCTCCCCTCATTGCACTCTTTGTGGTAATGTACAAATAGGAGAGGGTACTTGGGTTGGTGCTGGTTCAATTATCATTCCGGGTGTAAAAGTCGGTAAATGGAGTGTGATAGGTGCCGGCTCTGTTGTTACAAAAGATATTCCTGACAATGTTCTGGCAGTAGGGAACAGGTGTAAAATCATTAAAAACTTATCATAGTTTTTTTTATCATATAATTTTATGGACAAGAGAATTTATCTTTGCCTTGCTCACAT
>ULWD01003592.1_pt1 | contig 59619 bp, 52 predicted proteins | sample 1960011 | NCBI WGS metagenome assembly ULWD01 (sample SAMEA4835803, study PRJEB28245) | human gut metagenome | biome: gut microbiome; material: fecal sample | place: Denmark | collected 2008 | reverse complement strand
ATGGATAAAAATTTTGCCACGAATTACTTAACAGATACAAATTTCAGAACATTTTATGTAAATTGTTGACTTTTTTTCCATAATTTGGTATAATAGGTATATAAGTTATAAAAAAAATTCGTCCAAGTGACGTAAAACAGGCTAAAGGAGGCCAAACATTATGAAAAAACTTACAAAAATCGCATCCGTCCTGTTCGCAATGTTAATCGCAGCGGCCTGCCTTCCAGGTTGCTCAAATGCAAATCAGTCAAAAGAGGAAAGTAAAGTTTCAGCACCTAGCACTTCTGTTGCAAGTATCGCACAAGAGGAATCTAAAGAAGAATCTTCTGAAAGCTCAGTAGAGAGTTCAAAAGAAACTTCTAAAGAAACACCCAAAGAGAGTTCTAAGACTTCTTCAGAGGAAACTTCTAAGGAAGAATCTAAAGAGGTATCAAAAGAATCTTCTAAAGAAACATCAAAAGAGGGTTCTAAGACTTCTTCAGAGGAAACTTCTAAAGAAGAATCTAAATCAACTACATCTGAAGTATCGGTTGTTTCAAAAGTTGAGAATACGACATCCAACAGTTCAACCAAACCTGCAGATGATATCTTAAAATCTTTTAAGTCTAAATATGTTGATAGAAGTACAATAGTTGCTTATGGAAAATGTATAAAGAATACTAAACTCATAGGAACCTCTATATATGATGGTGTAGAAGTACCAAAAGATGCTCGTTTTGGTATTATTAAAACATATGATGGTTACTATGAAGTATTTATTAACTATTCAAATGCACTTATAGATTCTTCTTGTATAGAACTTTTCCCAGACAATTATACTCCTGATGAATCTGACCCATTATGGTCAAGTTTAAAAAAATTAAATGATTGTTTTTAAACTTATACTTTCATTAAAAACGAAAAAGAGTTGCACGGCAACTCTTTTTCGTTTTACTTTTTTATAAAATCTTAAACACTAACTTGATATTTTTATACATAATGTTAAATTTATTTTCTTATCTTTCGAATACATACAACAATTCCAATAAGTGAAATTATTAAAACAACCACTGAAATAATATATTTCTTATTTCTTTCAAGTCCTGTAGAAGGACTTACTAGAACTTTACTTGAATCATATGGTATTTGTTCAAATGCTATTGTGGCTGAACTATCTGCTCCTGTTGGATCACTATATGTATTATGTGCTATCTTTGCTTTTGCAACTTGAGCATAACTTTCATAGTCTAAGTTATCATCTTGTGTTGACAATATTCTTGCGGCTTTAACTTTTACAGTAGTTGAAGAATCTGTCCTATTTTCTTCTTTAATATTGGTATATAAATATATATCCCCTGTTCCGTTTTTGTATTGCTCTTTTTCATTTATATTTGGATTCAAACTATATATCTCATTAAAGTAATTATCATATATTGTTTTTCCTGAATCTTCAATTCTATCTTTTATCTTGTTCTTCAATATATTTAAACTATTTGTATAAGTCTGTTCCAAAATTGTGTTTATCACTTTCTTTTCATATTTTGTGTCATTTCCATTTAAAACCCAACTTAAACTTGGATCTAGATATTCGAGCAATTCTTGTATATTAACTTTTGCTTCTTTTGCTTTTTTCTCTTCTTCTGTTTTTTCAGCCATAAAGTAATTTCCATATTTATAGTAACTTTCGTCTGCATATGTTATATCTGAATTATTCGTTATAGTTAATGTATATTCTATTTCCAAAATAGAACCATACATATATTGATTATCAATTTCTACTTTAGCATAATGGCTTCCTATTTTGTTCCATTCTGTATCTAGATTTGCTACATAAGGTATATTTTGTGTTGGATTTCCATCTATTAATACTTGTCCATTTTGTAATGTTAATTTTACATTAGATATATTCTTTTTTATATTAACTCTTAATTTTGGTTTTTCTATAATACCAAAATTCATATTGCCAAATTTTGGGTTACTATAATTCGTTACTTCATCAGTAGCATTTGCAGAATTTTTTTCATAAAATTCTATTGGCACTGAAATTTTTGGAGTACTTGCTTTAACTTCTCCTTTTATATCTATATTAGTAGTTGTAAAATCTACCGATTGTGTATACTCAAATGGGCTATCAGTCAATTCATCAGTTGCTAAATTTCTTTCTTTTTTATTTAGTTCTTCATTTAAATACCATCTATAACCGCCTTTGTTTAAAATTGAATTATATGCATTGTCTATTATCTTAGCAATATTAGAATCAATTATTGTTGATTTATAATCATTTGAATATACTTTCGTTCTTTTTGTTCCATCTATTATTTCCTGAGTTCCATCTCCATAAGTAAATCTCACATAATATTCCCCTGGAAGCACACCTGAAAATGAGTATGTTCCATCTTCTGATGTTTTTGTTTCTGCTTTGTCAAAATGATTATCTAAATTACTTTTCAATATCAATTTATTATTTTGATCCTTTTTAAACTTTTCAACTTTCTTGCCATCTGCACCATTAACTTCTTCTGTTTCATATGCCTTCATAACTCCGTTTTCTCCATAAAAAGGATATAGTTTTGTTGGTGTAAAATCTTCTCCATTATAAATTCCTAATTCTACTTTTACATTTGATACTTTTTTTTCATTATTATCCACTACTCCATTACCCAAAGGTTCTTTAGTACTTTCATAATCTTGTGTTTTTATATCTTCAAATACCTTTCCACTAATTGTTCTATCTTCTGATTTTGTTAATTTCAAGTAAGGTGCTTCTTCTTCATGTGTCTTTGTTACAGTTTGGTGATTTACTTCACTTGAAGTTGGCGTAGCATAACCATTTTTCCAAACCCAATAATAATCCACTCTTTTATAATTGTGATATGCTTTAATTCTTGCCTTTGTTGGGAATTTTTCATATGTTTCTCCTTCCAAAATATCTTTTACTGCATCATCTTTTACCGTAAATCTAATATAAAAATCTTTATAATTTTTGATAGGATCACCATATTTTTTTTGATTTAAATACCCGTGTCTTTGTGAATTAGAAGTATATCCTCCATTCCAATCGCTTTCTACCTCATACCTATAAGGATCAAATATATCTTCGGCACCATTTTTATCTAATTGCAAATTAACTTCTTGATATAAATATTTAATGTTATATTTTGTTGTATTTGTTATACTTATTTTGTATACTACTTCAATCTTTATTTTTTCATCACAGTCTTCAGAATCTAATGTATAAATATCTGATGGGTATATACTTCTTGTATATGCATACTTATCTGTTTTGCTTTGCCAGTTAACTTTTGGTAATGAATCCGGAATATCACTGTCTGTTGTTACTCCTTTTTCTCCATATTTATATGTAAAAGTATATCCGTTTACTGATACAATTACACTGTCTAAATTATTACTTATTTCAAAATCAGTATCTGGTATTCTCTTTATTCCTAAATTTACATTATTTATAATTGGATCTTTACCATTATTTTCAGAATAAAAAGTTTCCCTTCGATTTTTGTTATTTAATATCTCTCCTAAGTATTTGCCTGTATTAGCCTTTTCAATCAAATCTTCATCTTTTAAACATAAATCTTCCTCATTTATTAATGCTTTTGATCCATTTGTAATTGCCAAATAAGGTATACATGTAATATATTGATTATCCTTCTTACTATTATTTGACTCGTTATATGCACTATAATCGAATTCTATATAGTAATTTGCTAGTTGACTTGCATCAACTTTTTTAAAAGTATACACTCCATTGGCTATATCTTTTTGGCTTATTTCTTGTATGGATTTATCTTTATTCTTATCATAGTTTTTCTGCACTCTATACTTTAATGTTATTTTTATATTTTTAGTTATTATTTGTTCATAACTACTAGAAGCATCTATTGTTGCATTTCCATTCTCGTCTTTATATGCCTCCACTCCTTTTGAATATCCATCGTATCGATCATTGTATATATTATTTTTACTATTAGGTACATCTTCCCAAACGTATCCTGAAATGTTAATCCATTTACGATTTGTTATTATAACTTCTTGGACTGGTCCTTTGCCTATGATTGCATTTGAATATGATTTTTTATACATCGGTAAAACAGAATTTCCATTATCCAATTGTATTCTTTTTAGGCCACATGTAACAGACTGTGTTATATCATCAGCAACCTTAATAGTTCCTAATTTGACTCTATTTTCTTTTATTGTTTCATTTCCTCTTTTAATTTCTTCAGTCGTGTATCCTTCCTGGATTGCTATTTCATAGCCTTGTGGTGCTGTTATTTCATAAATCGTATATGTACCGTATGGGATCTTCTCTTTAATATACATCTTCTCTTTTGAATTCCAGTCCTCTTTATCTATTACTCTATTTACTGATATTCCCTTGTTTGTTGTTCCTATTATTCTAAATTCTGCTCCACTTAAATTTGTTTTATTATCTTGTCCATTTTTTATAATTTTTATTGTTCCATATTTTTGATTAGTTATTGATTTATCATCTGTAAGATTCGTCATTTGCCCTGTTTCAATTTTAATTTTTCCCATATATGCACCCATATTTTCAATATATGTTTTACCATCATATCCATATCCATTTGGAATATTTTTTCCCTGAAATTTGACATCGTAACCTAAGTTTGGATTCTTCAACTCAAATAGAAAATAAGTTCCAGCACGTATACAATAGTTATTTGAATCATTAATTCCATAATTCGTTTTTGCAGTACTTGTTATGGCTTCTCCATTTTTATCCGTTGTTAATTGCTTATAAAATGATAGACTTTTGTTTTCTTCATCAACTCTATATAGGTTGAATACAACATTTGGTAATTTCTTCGTCGTTTCCTCTCTGTCTACTTTTTTGATCTTAAGACCACCATATCCTTTGTTGTATATCCACGTTTCTACGTCAGGATTATTTGATGATATTGTTATTTCCTCTTCATACCCTATATTCATAGAATATCCTTTTGTTTGTCCCTTTGAAGAATTTTTATAATTTCCTGTCCTATCTTCATTATTTGTTTCCCTTATTGTATACGTTCCAAAATCTAAATTACTAAAAGTAATCCATCCTCCATTTGATGTTGTTTCTGTTCTAGTAATTTTTCCGTGTAGATTTAGATATTAAATCAAACGTTATTCCATTTATTCCGCTTTTTGTATCAGAATCTTTTTTCCATATCTTAATCGAGCCTTTATTCTTCTTCACATTTATAGTGTAAACTTTATTGCTTATATTATTCTCTGGTACATATATTAGTCTTTGTCCGAAATTCGGATTACCATTATCCTCTCCTTCTTCTTTCATTTGATAATTCGTAAGATTTTGTAAAACATATATCTCAGCTTCTCTGTTCGTTGGTGAAACCGAAACTTTTATATTAGTAATCTCTTTGCTTCCGTTAACATTTACTGTGGTTCCATTTTTTATATTGTATTTATTTAAATCAACACTCCCCACTAGCTCATTTCCATTATATGCATAAATTGCTGTAATAGCACCTGTATAAGAATTTATTTTTATTGGAACACTCTTTAAATTATTCACACGAACTTCACCGGCTGTATCCAAGCTTGCTTCTTCTCCTTCTGATCCTGACATAGTCTTATTCGCATATGCTTCTGCCTCTGCCTTAAGTCTTATACTGCTTGCTGAATGCGGAGCAGAATTATTATATTTTCCTTTGTTGTACCCTTCTCTATCATTATTAACAAAAAATGCTGATAAATTAAATATGTTAAAATTTGCATTTTCTTGCATTAGCGTTTTATTAGACCTTTCAGAACAGTAATCATTCCAAATATCCCATAACACCATTTGTCTAATTGTGTAATTTCCTGTACCATCTCCATTACTGTATCCAAGACCATAATCATTTCCTCCTCCTGATAAAATATATTTCATCTCTTCTTCTACCAAACTTTTTTTTGTAGAATGAAGATTTCCTGTCTTTTTAAAATATGGAATTGGTATTAACGTCGGTGAAATTTTAACTTCACATTCCACATAATTAATAGAACTTCTTGAAATTTGTGGCATTCCCAATATATTTACTACAGATTTTTTTAAATTTGTAACAGAACTTACCCAATAATTATCGGGTGGACCACTAAGTCTTCCTTTAAAATCCACACAATAAATTTGCTTGTTTCCTACCAAAGCATTATATCCTAACTTTATTGTTTTACTCGAATTGAAAGCATCTTTAATTTCACTATAGCTAACCGAATATGACTCACTTTTTATACATAAAACATATATAATAATAAGTATTACAGCAATTATTAACTTTTTAAACTTCTTCATTTTTCCTCCTTTCTTTCATTTTTCTATTTTTTTGTTTTTTTATTGAATATAAAAATATATATAATAACTAATAAGGAAAATATTAAAAAAAGATATTTTATTGCTTTTCCAGTCTTCACTCCAATGATTACGTCAGCTTGGTCTTTATTGTTTTCTTCATTTTCCGTTTTAATAAAATTAGATTCTTCTTCATCCTTATTAAGAATTTTATCTGTTTCTAGTATTTGGGCAATATTACTTATTAATCCGGTATTGGTATTTGTCATTTTCTTATTCAATATTAATTTAAGCTCTTTTGTTTCTCCTGGCTTTATTTCTTTTTCTGATAAACTTGAATTATATAAGCAATGGTTTTCCATCTTCCAGTCTTTATTTAAACTAGAATCAAATTCTAACCCACTTGGAATATAATCTACTATATTTTTAGCATACCCAGATATTTCTCCATTATTTTTTATCTTTATTGTGTATTCAATATTAACTTTTGTTATATTTAACTTTTTAGAGTCTATTTCTACTTTTGCAAGTGATGCTTCATTAAAAGCATATTTTTTTGTTGTTTTATTATCCACTACTTCTATATTATTTACAACTTTAGTAAGTGATAAATCGAATTTTTTATACGCAACTAATCCCAAATCTATATTATTTTTATTACTTTTTATATCTAGAATATCTGTAGCTGCTACCTCTAAATCTTCTCCATTTATTTTTATACTTTTTAAAATTGCATCAGAATTATTTGATTCTTCGATTCCTTCTTTTTGGTAAATGGTTGGTTTATATTTACTTTTATCATACTCAAATATAACTATATATTTTCCTTCTTTTATATTAGAAAGTTGATAAATTCCATCATCATTCGTTTCTGCTGAAATTTCTACACCATCTTTGTCTGTTGAAACAATCCCTGTAGTAACATCTACTAATTTTACTTTTACTCCTTTTATATTTACATTACTTGCTGACTTATCACCATTCTCTTTTTCATCAAACCATACTTTTCCATTTATATTATATAACTCTTCTTCTTTTATTGAAGGATTTATATTAGTATCATTTTCATCTTCTGTTGAATCTGTTTCATTTTCAGTTGTTGAATTATTTTCTTTATTATCATTTCCTGTAGTATTTATTGTTGGATCTATATAAAAACTTGTTTCATTACTTTCGCATATATTACTTCCTTCCATATATATACTGCATGTACTTATAATCTGTTTTTTTTCTTTCAAATCCTCCTTATTAACTTTAGCTGTAATTATTAATTCTACTGATTCATTTGGATTCAATGTATATTTCTCAACAAGGTACCAAAAATCTTCTTCAAAAGCCACTTCTTTTTTATAACTAGTTTCTTTATTGTTCAATTCTACTTTTTCAACATCCAAATAATTAGATATTTTAATTTTTAATTCCATATTTTCGACTGTATAATCACTATAATTTTTCACATTAACTCTATATAGTATTGTATCTCCATCAATAAGAGCTTCTTCCTTATTGCTTTTTTGAATATCTTGTTCTAAATTAACTTTCACCTTAATGGTTTCAACCTTTTCTTTAATAATATTAGAGCTATACACTTCATTTCCATACTTAGATTCTATATAAAAAACCGATTCATCTTGGTCTTCTATATTTTTGACTCCCAATGCTAATCCAATCTCATATGTTTCACCAGCATGTAATGTATCTATAGTCATACTATTATTAGCTTGCATATAAAGGACATTATTTTTTTTATATTCAATAATAATATTTTCTTTATCAACTTCTGTATTATTTGTTACCAAAACTCTATATGAACAATAATAACCACTTTTTAATTTCTCATTATCAGCTCTTCCTACAGTCTTAACTTCTATAATAATATCTGATTTTTTTACTATATTAGTAACTGCATTGGACTTCTTATCAAAATTTGTTTCTATCTCATTTATTAATTTATTTCCTTCTTTTAAATCATTTGTAACTTTTACTTGATAAGTTAAACTTAAAGTTTCTCCTTGTTTTATTGAAAGATTTTTGAAGACTTTTTCACTCTCTGTTGGTTGTATTTCTGTTTTATAAATATCTTTAGTTGTATATAGACTAGTTCCTTCAGGCACTTTGCCTATAACAGTTATATTATTTATGTTTTTTTCCTCATTATTTTTCAAATTGATTTTATATTCTATTACCTCTCCTTGATGTACCTCTTCATTTTCTCTTAATTCATGTTCTCCAACCCAAGCTGTCAAGGCAATTTCTACATTTTTATATTGTTGCATATTTAACACAACATTAGTCGAATCACTAGTTACAACATTTCCTGACGCCTTTATATACCTAAAATTAAAACGTTCTTCAGCCCTTTTTTCATCTGTACTTTTTTTAATATCCACCCCATACTCTGCGCTGATTTTTTCTCCTTTATTCAAACTTGGAACTACGATTAAATAGCATCTTTTATCTGCTAAATTAGAATCTTCTGTCCAAGCATTTTCAGAATTTTCTAAATCTTCTGTTGCATTTTCATTTGATGAGTAGTATATTTTTACTCCTTCTTGACCTGTTGTTACTTTTATGTTACTTGTTAATGTTATATCCATTGTGTTTGTTGAACTCTTAGTTGGGAATTTTCCTAATATTTTTGCATTAGTTATTGTTTCTTCTTCGTTGCTGATTGCTCCTATTTGAATAGTAGCTGTTTGTGTTTCTCCTGTAGCTTTTATATTTACTTCTTTATCTTCTTCTTTTCCTACTGTTTCAACACCTAATTCTTTTATGTTGTTTGTTATAATTATGTTTTGGTCTTGTACTATTTTTAGGTCTTTTGTAATTTTTCCATCTTGATAATAATTTTTTGCATTTTCATTTGTGTATGTTAATGTTATATTTTCGTTGCTACTTGTTTGTAACTTGTCTACTGTAAGTTCTGCACTTACTACTACTACTGTTCCTTGTATTGTTTTACCTGGATATGTTTTTTGTTCTCCTTTTAATGTAATTATTACAACTTTTCTACCGTCTTCTTCTGTTACTTTTCCTTCTGCTGTTTCTTCTAGTCCATTTGTGTATAGTATTTTATATTTAGGTTCTGTTAATTGAGTTGTGTTTGCTGGAAAAGCTATTTTTATAACTGGGTTTTTATATAAATCTTTTGTTTCGTCATCTGAAAGTAATGTTGTTGTTATTTCTACTGTTGTTGTTGTTCCTGCTTTTAATTCTTTTGTGTCTATATCTAGTTTGGCTTGTGTTATTGTCTCTTTTAATTCTGTATTACCTTTTACCTTTATTTCGTCTTCTGTTGTTATAGCATTTTCAATAGCTGTAAATGTTTTTATTTCATCCTCTTGATATGTATTTTCTACAATAGATTTTGTTAATATAAAATCTATTTTTCCTGTTGCTGTTGGTACACTTGTTTCTATATCAGCTTTAAGTGTATTTTCTGGTAATGATATTACTATATTTCCTTTTTGATCTACTTCTGTTTCATTTGTAATACTTGAAACTACAGTTCCTTCTTGATTTAATATGTTTATATTACCATTTTCTCCCAATACTTTTGTAAAATCATCTTTTTTTATTGTGATATCTTTGTATGCTATTGTAGATTCTTTTTCTATTTCTCCTACTAAATATTTTGTTGTATCTAATTTAAATTTTATAGATTCTGCTGTTAATGTACTATTTACATAGCTTCTTACGTTTACCTTATATTCTCTTTCTTCTCCTGTGTATATTTTTCCCTTGTAAATTGCATCTTCTTGTTTCGATATTTCGTAATTTATTATTCCTTTTACTTCCTCAGATATTGTTGCTTGTTTTTCTGTTATTAATGCTTTTTCATCATATGTTGTTATTGTTGATTTTGTTGTTATTACTTTTTCTTCTTCTGTAAACACTTTACTTTCATTATAGATTGCGGTTACTACAAGTGAATCTGTTGCATTTTTTGCAAATGATATATTTCCTTCCGAGTCTTCCTTATTTTCTAAATTTATTTTTAATGTTGATTCTTCTTGATTATAATTACTTTCTCCAAAATTTATTCTACTATCTGTTGATTCTGTTGACCTTGCATATGCTACTATTTTCTCTGCATCTGAAGGAAGTTTCATTTCTATATTTGTTGTTTTTATTGGATATAAATTATCTTTTGCATTATTTTTTACCAATATTTGTATTATTCTTTTGTTTACTCCATCAATTTCGAAAACCTTATTTGTTATTATATTTGTCTCTAATATGTTTTGAATATTTTCAGGTGATTTTAAGTTTGTTTTTACCGTTGTTTTTCCTTTTATATCTGTTGTAACTAATTTAGTTCCTTTACTGCTTGTATATACTCCTGTTAAATTCACTATACTTTCTGCACTTAAGTCAGCACTTTTAATTGAAGTTGCTGTTTTTGGTTTTACTTGCAATTCAAGAGTTACAGTATTTCCGCTTCCTATTTGATTTAAATTAATTGTGTTTCCATCAACACTGTTTAAGTATGCATTTTTTGTACAACCTATTACACTTAGGTTATTACTGTCTAAAGTAATTTTTCCATTAAAATATCCTTCACGCAAAACTGATATTGTAACATACAAATTCTCAGATTCAGAATTTATATTAATATCTTTTTCAGCTACTTGTATTTCTTGTTTGGTAGTTTCATCTTGATTTTTAAAATAAACCTGGAATTCCACATTATTACTATTTGTTGCTACCATATCTACTGCATAGCTCATTAAACCTTCTCCAACAAAAAGAAAGTTTGCTATGTTTAAAGTTATTATTAGCAACATTGCTATTAATTTTGTAAATATTTCTTTAGAGTTCTTTTGCATACTTATTCCTCCTATTTATCCCCTGAGATTCATTTAAATATATTCTAATATTATTATAATTTCTTAAAAAAATTAGTCAATATTGTCGTTTTTTGTATTACAAAAACATTCATTTAATCCCTTTACGGAAGGTCATTCAAGTAATTTTTCATCTCTGTTTTTTACATTTTTATTACATTTTATTAACAGAAAAAAAGTATTTTAGATGAAATTTCTAAAATACCTTTTTTTCTTAGGGAACTGCGGTTAAAGAGTTTTTTTATAAAGTTAACAAAAACTCAGTTCATACTGAACTGAGTTTTCGTATTATTTTACTCTTTATTTCCTAAAGATTTTTTCTTTATTACAAATATTGCTCCTGCAACTACTAGTAGTGAAATTGCTCCAATTACAAAGTATATTACACTTCTATTAGCACCTGTTGATGGTGTAACTGTTAATGTTACTTTCTTAGATGTTGGTAAGCTTTCTATATTTGGTGATGTTACTTGTTGTGTTGTTATTCCTACTACTTGTGCTGTATTAATAAATTCTAAGTCGTCTTCTCCAGTTGATAATATCTTGTTAGCATTTATTACTGTTGTCTTTGTAGATTGATCTTTCTTTTCACCTTTGCTTGAATATAATTCTCCATTATATCCTGTTATTTCAAGTATTTTATTATATGTCAATCCTGTTGATTCTGACTGTACTTGTACTAAGTCTAAAATTTCATTTAATGCAATTTTGTCAGTTTCTGAAGTTCCTGCATCTTTTACTTGATTCTCAATCTTAGATATATCTACTAATTTTACATTTCCTTCATTTTCTGCAGATAAATATGAAAGTTTTGGATCTAAGTAATCATATACTTTATCTAATTTTATAGATTTTTCTTTAGCATATGTTTTATCACCATATTTATAGTAATTTCCATAATGATTATCATTTTCTGCTTCAATGTAATCTACATCAGAGTTATTCGTTATTGCAATTTCATATTTAACTTCTAATGTTGAACCATATATGTATTCATTATTTAATTCTACTTTTACATATGTGCTTCCACCTTCAGTTTTTCTGTCTAAATCTGTAGCATAATTAACATTTTGTGTTGCTGGATTTCCTTCTGCCATTACTTGACCATTTTGTAATGTAAGTTTTATGTTTGTAATTTTCTTAGCTACATCTAATGATGTTTTTGGTGTTTCGATAATTCCAAAGTCCATATATCCTAATTCATTTGGATATTGTTTTGTTATTGTTTTTCCATCATTTTCTATAGCTACTGAGCTTTCTCCTTCTGTATCAAATTCTACTGGAATTGATATTACTGGTGTTTCTGCTGTTATTGTTGTATCTTTATTTAACTTACTTGTATCATTTAATGCTTTTACAACGCTATTTGTTGCACTGTATGTATTTGCACTTAATTCTTTTCTTCTATTTAAATTGTCTACAGCTAAGTTATGGTTATCATTTAATCCAATATACCATGTTGCTTTTGTTTCATCTTCATATTTTGTCTCAAAAGCCTTTCTTATTTCATCTGTTACTATTGTCGATTTATATTTATATGGCGATACAACTGTTCCATCTGTATTTAGTATTTTTTGTGTTCCATCTCCATATGTATATCTTAAATAGTATACTCCTGGAACAACTCCAACAAATGAATATGTTCCATCATTTGATGTTACAGTACTTGCTACTGGATATTTACCATCTTTTAAAATTGTTTTTCCATCTTTATCAACCTGGTAAAGTTCTGTTGGTATAAATGTTTTTCCATCATAATTTCCTAATTCTACTTTTACTCCTGAAACTTTACTTTCTTTTGATTCATCGTAAATACCGTCTCCAACTAATTCGCCATTTGATTTTGAATTTTTATCTTCAAAGACCTTTCCTGAAATTGTTCTGTTTTCTCCAAGTTTTAACCATAAGTATGGAGCGTCATCTTGTTGTGTTTGTTCTGTTGTATAGTGTGTTTGTTCTTTTATTATGTTATTCTCCCAAGATGAATCTTGTCTTGTATATTTATGGTTTGCTGTAACTGTTGCTGTTGTTGGGAAGTCTTCTACAGATCCTGTTTTACTTGTAAGTAGTTCTTTTACTTTGTCTTCATTTACTTTAAATGTGATATATGAAGCTTTACTGTTCTTTTCTTTCTCGTTTGTAATTCCATTTCCTGCTGAGTAATCTTCATAATATTGTTTTTGTAAGTAGTCTGCATTAATTGTTGCTATTCCTGATTTATTTGAATCAGCCCAATTTTTATCTGCTAATTCATATCTTCCTGTATCGTATTTGTTTGTCACATTTAATACATTTAGATATTTTTCTTGATATAAAGATGGTACATCTATTTGGGTATTATTTGTTACATCAATTCTATATGTTGCATATACTTGTAAATTCTTTGTTTTTTCAGCATCAGAGTATGTTATATCAGCTGGATAAATATCTCTTGTATAACATTCTTTATCTGTTTCTGATTGGAATTTAACAAGTGGTACTGTTTGAAGTTTTTCTCCTGATCCTCCATAATTATATCTATATGTGTAACCTTTTATTTTCACTTCTATATATGCCATACTTTCAGACACTGTAAATGGTGTTTCTGGCAATGGCTTTATTCCTAAGTTTATGTTCTTTAATGTATATGTTTTTTCATCGTAGAACTTAGTTGCTAATCCAGATAATCCGTAATCCGCTTCATTAGCTGATTTTTTATATGTTGTTGCCATTCCAACTAAATCTTTATCATATGTTGGAACATTATCTGATAATGCTTTTGAACCTTCTGCTATTGTAAAGTCTGATGTTACAGTTATATATTTTTTGTATTCGTTACTATAATCGAAATGTACATAGTAATCTTTTAATTTATTGTAATTTATTTTTTCAAATCTATAGCATATAACTTCAGTATTATTTACTTTTTCTGTTACTATTTTTGGATCTTTTGCTACTATGCTGTCATCTGATTTATTTCTTAACGTTATTGTTACTTTATCTGTTATTATTGATTCTTCATTATCAAATTTATCGTTAGGTTCATTATCCTTAGTTAAAGGCTTTTCTATCCATACATATCCCTCTACAGAGATTAGTTTTTCATTGTTTTGATTTACTTTTATTGTATTTCCCGCTGTAACATCAACCTTTCCGCATTTTACCCATTCATTTTGTTTTTCATAGTTTTCTTGTACTGTTATATCATATCCTTTTGGTGCTTTAACCTCATATACATAATATACTGCTGGGTCTAGGTTTTCAACTCTTACAATTCCTTTTGAATTACTTGTAAATGTTGTTGCATCAGCAAAACTTGATGTGTAGCTATGTGTTCCGTCATTATTTTGTTTTATCCATGTATTTTTAGATTTATTTCCTTCTACTTTTGCAGAAATCTTAAATCCTGCTCCTGAAAGTTGGTCTTTTGTTATTGAGTCTAATTTTGTTATCTCAAGGTTTCCAGTTTTACTATTTTTCATAGTTACTGATACATCCGGTGTTTTATTTATTTTGTATGTTCTTTGATTACAATAAACTCTTTTTGTTTCTTTGTCATATCCTGCTTGTACAGATAAATCATATCCTTCAGGTGCTTTTGTTTCATATACTCTTACTGTTATACCTGCTTTTAGGTTATTTATAGTTATATTTCCGTCTTTATTTGTTGTGAATGTCTTTGCATTTTCATAACTTGCATTATATATATATGCTCCTGTTTTATCTGTTCCTAACCATTTCTTTTCTTTTTCTATATATATTTTAAATTCTGCTCCTGCAAGTGCACTTCCTTTTGAAGAATCTTGTTTATGTATTTTTAAGTTACCTTCAGATTCATGTTCAACTTTTATTTCCACTGTTGCTTCTGTTTTTGTAGTTGATGGATTTGCATCTGCGATAATTAATCTTTGTGTTGGATTTCCACTTTTTACATTTTTTATTATCCAAATTTTTGCTTTTATATTTTCAGAATTTGATGCAGTTGTTTTAAATTTTAATGTAGAAATTTTATTGTTTTTTGTATTTTTAATATAAAATGATTGTTTTGATTTTATATCCTTTATACCACTTAGTTTATTTTTATTGCTATCGTAAAATTCTAATCCATCACTATTTTCCACAGACAATGTTCCTGTAAATGTTAATTTTATTGGTCCGATTAATTGTGAATTATCTAATGTTCCTACTGATTTTACAGTAGAATTAGCACTTTTTATTTGTGCTGTATAATCTTTTTTATTGTTTAAATTTTTAGCATAATTTTGGGCTTCATTATATACTTGATTCTTTTCTCCTGAATTTTCTGCCCATGTATATCCTCCTAATGCTTTTTCTGCCCATGTATTCCAAAATGCCCATAATGCATTTTGTCTTGCTCCACCGTTGTTGTTATTACCAAATCCTTTTTCTTCTTTTCCTCCACCTAGTATATAAGCTATAACAGCATTATCACTATTTGTATATAACTTATATTTTTCAGAATTGCTATATATTTTTGCAATATTTCCATCTATTTCAATATATTTTGCCACTTTATATGTGTTTTTATTTTGCAACAATTTATATTTCTGAATACAATATAAATATGGTGAACGTCCTGAGCCTTCTAGATAGTCTGCATTTCCTACCCCTGGATCTCTACCTATTGGTCCTAATTTCTTTCCTATCGCATTGCTTCCTTGTGAAATTATATCTTTCACATTTGTTGCTTGCGATGTTGTTACCATCGCAAACATCTGAATTAATACAAGCATTAGTATTACTATTATCTTTTTTATTTTACTTTCCATCTTTTTCCCTCCTTTCATATTAAAATTTTATTTCTTTACTTAATACTTTTTTACTTATAAAGTATGCTCCTACACCTATTGCTATTATTATAGATAGTGTAATTAATACATAACTTATTACTGCACCCGTTTTTACTCCGATAATTACATCTGCTTGACCCATATCGTTTTCTCCTTTAGTTTTATTTCCTGGTGTTGAATTTTTGTCTTTTGCTCCTCTTGTGTTATAAGCTTCTGCAATTTCTGCTGTATTTCCAATTAGTCCTGTATTTGATTCTGTCATTGTTTTTGTTAATACTAACTTAAGTTCTTTTGTTTCTCCTGGTTCTAGTTTTGTTTCTGCTAAACTTGAATTGTATACATATTCTCCTTGACTATACCAATCTGTGTTCATTGAAGAGCTAAAATTTAATTCTGAAGATTTGTAATCAACTATCTTTTTAGCATATCCTGCTATTTCACCTTTATTTGTTACTTTAATTATATATTCGATTACAACTTGTGAATCTTTTAAGCTTTTAGCTGCTATTTCAGCTTTTGCAAGAGTTGAATCTGTAAACTCTTTTGTTGTAGTTCCTGCATTATTTGTAACAACTATTTTACTTACATATTTGTTTAATTCTAAATCAAACTCTTTTGCATCTACTAAACCAATGTCTATATTAGCTATACTTCCTTTTAATTCTATTGTATCTGTTGTTGCCATTGAACTTGTTTTTCCGTTTATTGTAATATCATTTAATACAACATCCGAATTTTTATCTGTCGCTACTCCATTTGCTTTATATGTTGTTAGCATATATTTACTTGAATCATATTCAAATACTGCTATATATTTACCTTCTGGTATGTTGGTTAATGTATATAATCCTTCTGAGTTTGTTTTAGCTGATATTTCATTTCCTGATGAGTCTTTTACATATTCTTTTGTTTCAATATTTAATAGTTTAACGTTTACGTCTGATATTAATTGTTCACCTTTATCTCTAGCTCCATTTTCGTTTTCGTCTTTCCATGCAGTTCCTGCTATTGTATATGTATTCTTGTTATCTTTATTTCCTGTTGAAGGATCTTTTCTGTTATCTCCTGTAGTATTTCCTCCATCTGTTGTATTTTTATTGTCTTCGTCTTTATCTCCAGTATTTCCACTACTTGGATCATCGTCTTCAGACTTAATATTGTCTTTTTCTATAAAATATACAATTTCATCTGTAGTTGTAATTTCAACTTCATTATATAAAGTTGCTTTATTAGAAACTTTAGTTACTTCGTCATATGTTATTGTATCATCAGCTTTTGCTGTTATTACTATAGTTGCGCTTTCTCCAGCTTTTAGTGGTGTTGATATTGTCAATATTGAATACTTTGAATTTTCTTCATATACATCATCTTCAGCATATTCAGCATTTTGATCGTTTATTGTTACACTTTCTATTACCAAATAGTCTGATAATTCATCTTTTATTTCTAATTTATCTGCATCATTTTTTCCTGTATTTTTTATGTTGAATATATAAGATACTTTATCTCCTTTTTTCAAATAACCTTCTGTTGTACTTGTTGTCTTTGTTGCAAAGTCTACTTGCAATTCGATTGCATCAATTTTTTCTATTATCTTATTTGATCTATATGTTGTTTTTCCTTCTAATACTGTTGCATAAAGTTCTGCAGTATTTACAGAATTTATTGGTTGTTTTGCTTTAACAGAAATTCTTATTTCAATTTGTTCTCCTGCTTTTATTTTTTCAATTGTAAATGTTTTATCTGTTATTTCTATATGGTCATCATCATTGTTATATTCATTTTGAACTAATTCAAATAAGTCGTTTGTATTTACTGTTATTTTTACATTGTTTTTGTCTTTATTTGATACATTTTTTACTTTTAGTATGTATTGATATTCATACCCTGATTTTATTGTTCCGTTATTGTATATACTGTCTGATTTTACTAATATTGTCTCTATTTCTGTCGTTGATATTTTGTTTGTAAATTTGTTTTCTACTTTTTCACCTTTGTTGTTTGTAGTGGTAATTGTAGTTTCTATTTCTTTATTTGAATTCGTATTTGCTTTTACCATATATTCAAATGTAATTTGAGATTTTGCTTTTATTATTTGATTTTCTATTTTAACTTCTTTTTTATTCGTATCTTCTATAAATGTTTCTGGTTCACTATCAGGTATTGATTCTTTTGGTTTTTCTACATTATTGTTATACTCTACATATGTTGTACCATCTGGAACGTTTCCTACAATTGTTACTCCTGTTGCATCTTCATTTCCTGTATTTTTAACTGTTACTGTATATTTTATTATCTCTCCAGATTTTACTGTATCTCCATCTTTTATAGTATCATTTCCTACTGTTGCTACTACATTTTGTTCTAATACTGCTGATTTTCCTGTGTTATAATCAAGTGTTGTTGCTTTTACAGTATTTGATGTGTTTGACGCATCATTTTTGTAACTTACTGTATATCCTGCTGTTGCATCTAAATTATAGCTTAGATTTGCTGGTACATCTACTTTGTACCCAAATGTATATGTTTCTCCAATTTCTAGTGAATCTATTACTATTAAGTAATTTTTTACTTTTGAAACATCTACTTTTTCTGACCATCCATTTGATGAATTTGTTAAATCATCAGTTGGATTTTCTTGTTCTGTATAATAAATTTTTACATTTTTCTTTGTTACTGAGCTTGTTAATGTATTTACCGTCATTCCTAAGTTATTGTTTTTATTATTTGTTGGGAAACTTCCCAATATTTTTACATTTGATATCTTGCTTGTCTCATTATTAACTACATTCATTATTGTTGTAAGTGTTTGAGCTTTTTTTCCTAATTCTAGATTTATATCTTTTTTGTCTTCATCTACTGTTGTTTCTATTCCTAGTTCATTTATCTTTGTTGTTGCTATTATTGGATTCTTAGCTATTACATTTACTTTTACTTTTTCTTCTCCATTATTGATATATGTAACTGCATTCTCGTTTGTATAATTTAATTTAATTTCTTCATTGCTTGTTACTGCTAATTTGTCTTGTTCCATAGTTGCATCTATTAGAATTGTTGCTCCTTCTGTTACGTCTGATACATATCTTGTTTGTTCTCCTGTAATATTTATTGTTATAACAAGGTTTTCTCCTTCTTTTGTTATTGCTTCATTTGCTATTTTTAATCCATTTCCATGTAATAATTGATAGTTTATATTTAATTTTTTTACTTGTTTTGGAAGTGTTATTTTTATACTTGGATTTTTAAATAGATCTTTACTTTCATCAGATGTGTCAAGTGTAACTGCAATTTTTGTTCTTGTTGCTTCTGTTGTAGAAAGTGATGTGTTTGAAACATTTAAACTAGCTTTTGTTGTTGTTTCCTTTAAAGAAATACTATTTTCTGATTCTTGTTTTTGATTTGAATCATATGTTCCTGCAACTTTTTCACTTATTTTTGTAAATGTTAAAATTTTTGCTCTATCATATTCTGTTTCTTTAATTGTCTTTGTATTTTCAACATTTAAAGTTCCTTCTGCAATTGGCTTACTTGTCTCGATATTAACTTCTTTTATGTTTTCTGGATAATTTATAACTATATAATCTTTTTCATCTCTGTCTGTTGAATCTGTTATGTTTGCAAATACTGTTCCATTATTATCTAATATTTTTATATATCCTTCTTTTCCAAATATTTTTTCAAATTCTGATTTGCTAATTTTTGTTTGTTTAAAGAATATATTTGCTGAATATGTTTCGTTACCTATATAATTTGCTGAATATTCATTTAATGTTACTTTCTCTGCAATATTTGCTTTATTTACATTTATTTTTGTTACTGATGTGTATTCTTTATCTTCTCCTGTATAAATTTTTCCTTTAAACATCTCTTTTTCATTGCTTTCTATATCAAAAGAAATGATTCCATCTTTTTCTTCTTGTGCTATTGTTTTATTTTCTGCAGATTTCTCTTGATTGTCATATGTCTGAATTTTTGTTGTTGATTTTATTTCTTTTCCTTCAATATTGTCTTTGTCTGATTCATCATATACATATGTAACGATAAATTCGTCTGTAGCATTTTTATAGAATTTAATGTTTCCATCTTTATCTGCATTATTTTCTACTGTTATTGAAAGTAATTTATTTTCTTTATTATATACATAATTTTTCTCATTAAATTCAGCATTTCCATTTGTAGCAGTTGTATTTTTTCTTTCTACTGTTACTTCTTCAGCTTTTTCTGGTACATTTAGTTCTATCTTTGTGTTTTTTACTGGATAGCTATTATCTGTTAATTTACTTGTTAGTAAAAATTGAACTATACGTTTTTGTTTTTCTTCAATCTTATATGATTTGTTTGTTAATAAATTAATACTTGATTGAACTGTATTTTGTGAATTTAATTTCCAGTCTATTTCAACTTTTGCTGTTCCTGATATTTGTCTTGTCTTTTTGCTATTTGTATAGTTTCCTGATAAATTTACTTTTGATTCTACATTTAATAGTTTTTCAGACATAGTTTCAGGAAGAGCTTGTTCAATTTCAAGTTCTACTATGGCATTTGTTCCTGCGTTTATTCTATTTAAATAAACAGTATTTGATTCTATTTTGCTTACTTTGTCGCTTAAAACACTATTTTTAATTTTAAAGTTTGCATCGTCTAGTGAAATTTGTCCATCAAAATACCCTTCATTTTTTACAGATACTTCTACATACATTTTTAAATTATTTGTAGTTGTATCTTGTTCAATTTTGCTTACTTTATCTCCATTTTCTTTTGTAAAATAAGCATAAAATTCAACGTTACTGTCACTTGTTTTCGCTGTATCTACTGCATAACTCACTAAGTTACTGCCAATTAGCAAAAAGTCTGACATTGTCATTGCAAGTATTATTATCATTGCAATTACCTTGTTTAAAATCTTCTTTCCAGTAAAATCCATTACTTTTTCCTCCTTATTTTTCATATACATATATTTTTATTATATATGCGTTTTTTTTTTCAGTCAATAGCATATTCTTTAATTAAATTTTTATTACATTATTTCCCAAAAATTCAATTACGGAAACTACTTTTTGACTTTTTATTAAGTTTATATTACATTTTTGTTACATCGTATTTTTTAATATGACATAACGGCTCTAGATACTATTATATCTTTTTTTTTGCAATTTTGCAATAGATTTTTCTGCTTTTTGCAACTTTTTATGTAACTTTTATGACATATTTTTATTCACGCATATTTTTCAATTTAATATAATATATATATACGGAGGTGGTATTATGAATAATAATGATCTTTCTTTCTTAATGAATATGGTTAACAATATGGATAAAAATCAATTAGCCCAAGGCATTAATCAAATAAATCAGATGCTTAGTCCTGAAGATAAAGCTAAGTTAATTCAAGCTTTAAATTCAAAAAATAATTCTTAGGAGGTAATCACTTATGGCAGAAGATATGTCTAAATTAATATCTACAGTTCAAAATATATTACATAATAGTAATTCTAATAATGATAATTCTCAAAAAAATGATCTATCTTCTGATAATAGTGATCATAAAAATGATATAAACAATCAACCTAATTTAAATATCTCACCTGAAATGATTAACAATATTGCCAATATGTTAAAGAATTCGAATGGTTCAACTAACTTTAATAATAGTAATGATAAATCTAATGAGCAACCGAATTCCGAACGTTCTCAAAATAATTCTTCTACTATTGATTTTGAAACAATTATGAAAATAAAATCTATGATGGATAATATGAATAAAAAGGATGATCCAAGAGCTAATCTTCTTTATTCTTTAAAACCGTATCTAAGAGATAGTAGAAAGCAAAAATTAGATCAATATGTTAATATGTTAAAAATAACTAACCTTACAGATTTTTTTAATTTTAACAAAGGAGATAAATCATGATGTTTCCTTTTAGAATGCCATATTTTGGATATCCATATAATAATTATTATAGTTATCCTAAAAGTAATTATTTTCCATATAACAATAAATATGTAGAAAATGTTAAATTTAATAATGCTTATAGTTCAAATAACAATAATGTTTCTAGTAATCCATCTGAATCTATCGTTTCTTCTAAAGCAGATATAAAAACAGAGGAAGAAAACAGAAATAATTCTTCTGATGATTATTTTTTTGAGATTTTTGGTTTAAAACTTTATTTTGATGATATTTTAATTATTTGTATTCTTTTCTTTTTATATGAGCAAGGTGTAAAAGATCAAGAGCTTTTTATTAGTCTTATTTTGCTCCTTTTAGGATAATAAAAAACACTATTTAGTCTAAATAGTGTTTTTTATTGTTTTATTCAATTATTATTTCTTCTCCATCTACATATACGTATGCACATTTATGTAGTGTTTCTTCATCTCTATCCATTTCTTTAACAATATTTGCTATTCTAACCTGGACAATGTCTAACTTTCCTGCTGCTATTATTGCATCTTTATTTCCTTTTGCTCCCGCATGTGCCAATCCTCTTAATGTCCCTAAAACAACAATATTATCTGCTGCGATTACTTGTGCTCCTGCATTTACATCTCCAAGTATTACTATACTTCCATCTTCTTCTAACTTTTGGCCAGATCTTAATGATCCTTTATGGAATATAGTTTCTGACTTTGATACTTCTCTTTCAAATGTTTTTTTTATATTGTGTAATCCCAGTTCTTTTGGCATATCAAAATCAACATCAACGTCTATTTCTTTTTGAATAATTTGTTCTATTACATCCATTTCTTTATTTTTTAAAACTTTACCTGTTATTTTTATTGGTATTTTTGAGTCTTTATATAATTTTTTCAACTGGACTGCTTTATGTTTTACACTTTTTACTATATTTTCAAATTCAGCATCTTCATTTATTTTTATTAAGACTAAATTATTTTTTTGACTTACATTTACACAACTTCGCATTTTTAACCCTTTTCCTCTCTAATTTATACTTTCTGTATAATTTATAGCTCCATTATCTTCTTGAATTTCATTTGCATTGATATTCATTCCAAAGTATTCAGCAATTATCTCTCTTGCTACTTCCGCAGTATAATTACCATGTCCTCCATTTTCAACTAAAACTACTACTGCAATTTCAGGATCATTGTATGGTGCAAAACCAACAAACCATGCATTTACATTTTTTCCTGCTTCCGCTGAACCTGTTTTTCCTCCAACTTCTATGTTAAAGTTTTTAAATATGTTATATGCTGTTCCTCCAGTTTCATCTGTAACTGATTTCATTCCTTCTAATACTGCATTTAAATTTTCCTGATCTATTTGAACATCTTCTGAAGTGTCATTTGTTAATCCTAATTTTTCTTTTGCATAATTTCTTATGTCCCCTTTAGAGACTTCTGTTCCGTCTGAATTTAATATAGTTTTTACTATTGTTGGTTGTATTTTATTTCCTCCATTTGCTACCATAGAAATATATTTTGCTATTTGTATTGGTGAAAAATCATTGTCTCCTTGTCCAATTGCTGCATTTAATACATCTCCACCATTCCATGCTTTTCCTTGCTTTTCTGATGCTTCTTTACTTGCCAAAGTTCCTGCTGTTTCGCTTGGTAATTCAATTCCTGTTTTACTTCCTAAACCAAAATATCTTGCATATTTTGCTAAGTTATCTATCCCCATTCTTCTTGCTACTTCATAGAAGTAATAATTACATGAATGTTGTATAGCTCCTGAAACATTTAAATATCCATGTCCTCTATGATAATCCGTATAATACCAACATTTCCAAGTATTATTTCCATATGTATATACGCCTGTGTCATTTATTTTTTCACCTATTGACATAGCTCCTGTTTGTAGCCCTGCAATTGCTGTTACCATTTTATATATAGATCCTGGTGCATATGACCCTGAAATAGTCTTATTATATAATGAGTTATTTTCTTTTATTACTTGATAATCAGATTTACTTATTCCTCCTACCCATACACTTGGATCATAGTTAGGGTAACTTGCCATTGATAGTACTTCTCCTGATTTTACATCCATTACAACAACTGCTCCACCTTTTGCATCATATGACTTTGAGAAACCACCGTACTTAATTTTTTCTATATTATTTTTCAATGCATTTTCTGTAACTTCTTGAAGTCCTGCATCTATTGTAAGTACTACAGATGAACCTTGAACAGCTTCATTTGTAGTTGATTCTCCTGTAACGGTTCCATCTACAGACATTTCTATTTCTTCTGTTCCATCTTTTCCTCTTAGGTAGTTTTCCATTGAAGATTCTATTCCTGTTTTTCCAACATAGTCATCATTATCGTATATATCTGAATTATTGTTGTATTCAGTTTCACTTATTTTTCCTATATAACCTATTATATGTGATGCAAGAGTACCATAGTTATATTTTCTTTCAGAATCTGTCGTTATCGTTATTCCTGGAAATTCGCTATTTCTTTCACTTATTTGCGCTATAATTTCTCTAGACACATTTTTTGCTAATGTAATTGACTTTGTACTACTATATCCTTTTGTTGTTATTTCATATCTTATAGCTATTATTTTTCTTACGTCTTTTATATCTTCATTTGTTATTTTATATTTATTTTTAAAATATTTAACTACTTCTTCTGGCGTTGCGTTTTGACTGAATTTATATTTAGTTAACCATTTTGAAAGTTCTTCACCTTGTATATTAAAACCTGTAATATCTGCATTTACAGGAAAATTGTCTGGATATTCTTTTTTATATTTATTTAACAATTCAACTAAGTTTAAAATGCATTTATTTAATGATTCATCATCTGATTTTGTCTTATATAATTCTAGATTAAATGTTGTTGTTGTTGTTGCTAAAATGTTCCCTGATCTATCTACTATATTTCCTCTTGCTGCTTCTATCTTGCTTTCTCTTGAAAGTCTTGTATTTGATGTTTCTCTATATGTTGAACCATTGACAATCTGAAGATTGAATAATCTTACTATTAATATTGTTCCTATTATATAGGTGATAACTACTAAAATATTATATCTTATATTTGTATTCTCTTTTTTTACCTTTTTTCTCAAAACTTCACCTTCTAATTTTAAAAATATCTTGTTAAAATTTTATTGCCTTTATATTCTTCTTCAATCTTATAACCTACGTTTTGCATTAATGGGTATATTACAATTGTTATCAATACATTGTATAAAGTCTCTATTAATAATATTTGTATAAAAGTTCCTATTTGTGGATCCATTCTATATATAAAATATCTTATTGTATATGATCCAACTTCAAATATTATTGTTGATATTAGTACCATTAAAATTATTGTTATTCTGCTTTCTTTTGAAAAATTCTTGTCAAATGTTCCAGCTATCGCTCCAACCATTCCTAACATTATTGCTGATATCCCTATATTCTTTCCTATAAATAAGTCTAAAAGTAATCCTAATATAACTCCATATACAGCTCCATTTATTCTTGTGGTATATAACCCTATAAACAGAACAAAAATCACAAATAAGTTTGGCATAACACCTGCAATTTTAAACCATGAGAAGAAATTTATTGTTAGAAGATATAAAATTATAAACACTATAATCAAAACTATGTTTATTACAACTTTTTTCAATTTTGCCTCCTATTTGTTACCTTTTATTACTAATACGGTCTCTAATTTTCCAAAATCAACTGCTGTGTCTATTACGCTATATCTATCTGATAAATTTTTTGTATTAACAACTCTTGATACTACTCCTATATGAATTCCTTTTGGGTATATTCCTCCAAGTCCTGATGTTTCGACACTGTCTCCTTCTGTAACTGTTGCATTGGTTGATATATATACAGCTTTTAAACTTTTGTTTTCTTTCAATATACCTTTACAAACCATTGCTTCTCTTGATGTACTAAATAGTGCACTAGTATTACTTGAGCTGTCTATTATTGTTTGTACTTTTGATGTTGTGTTTGAAGCTGAAATTACATATCCTACTAACCCTTCTGCTGCTATTACTGTCATATTTTCTTTTACTCCGTCATTTGTTCCAGCATTTATAACTATTGTTTTTGAATAATTACTTATATCTCTATTTATTACATCTGCCGGTATTGTACTATAATTACTAAACTTTTCTGCAAGTTGTACATATTGCTTTAAAGTTTCATTTTGTGACTTTATTGTTTCTAATTCTCTAAGTGACTCTTCAAGCTTACTGTTTCTCTCTTTTAACTTTGAGTTTTCATCTTTCAATGTATTTATATCCTCAAAAAAAGAACTGTTCCCATTTAATTTGTTTTTTAAATATGTAAGTCCATTTTGAACTGGATTTACAAGTTTGTTGGCTATACTTTCGATGTATGACAAATTGCTATTTTCTACATTTGTTAATATGACTAATAATACGATTATAACAACTGTTACAATTACACCTATTATTCCGCTTTTTTTGTTTTTATACATTAGATTATCACTCCAATCTTACTATCTTCTTCTTCTTGAGTTTATTAATATTTTTTTTAAATTTTCTAAATCTTCTAATGTTTTTTCTGTTCCCTTTACAACACATTCTAATGGTGTGTTTGCAACATATACTGGCATTTTAATTTCTTGACTTATAAGTTTGTCTATATTTTGTATCAGTGCTCCTCCACCTGCTAAGAATATGCCTTTTTCTGCTAAATCTGCTGCAAGCTCTGGTGGTGTTCTTTCTAGTGTTTGTTTTACTGTATCTACTATCTTAAAAATTGATTCTGACATTGCTTCTAATATTTGAGATGATTTTATTTCAATATTCCTTGGTAGACCTGTTGTTAAATCTCTTCCTCTTATTTCCATAGAAGTGTCTGTCATAAGTGGTAATGCACATCCTATTTGCATCTTTATTTGCTCTGCCGTTGTAAGCCCAATTGCTAAATTTTCGTATTTTCTAATGTAATTTACGATATCTTCATCTATTTGGTCACCTGCTACTCTTAAGGAATTACTTACAACTATTCCTCCTAGTGAAATTACAGCAACTTCTGTCGTTCCTCCTCCAATATCTACAATCATACTTCCACTTGGCTCTGCTATGTTTATTCCAGCTCCTACTGCAGCTGCCATAGGTTCTTCAATTAAATATACTGCTTTTGCTCCAGCTTGTAAAACTGATTCTTCTACTGCCCTTTCTTCTACTTCTGTTATTCCTGATGGTACTCCAACTATTACTCGTGGTCTTCCTGCATTATATCTTTGACATACTTTTGAAAGCATACTTTTTAACATAAGCCCTGTAGCAGTAAAATCAGCAATTACACCATCTTTCATTGGTCTAATTGCTCTTATATTCTCTGGTGTTCTTCCAAGCATTTCTTTTGCATCATATCCTACAGCTAAAATTTTGTCTGTTTTGTCGTCTATTGCAACTACCGCTGGTTCCTGAAGTACAACTCCTTTGCCTTTAATTGTAATTAAAATATTTGCTGTTCCTAAATCTATCCCTATGTCCTTTGACCCTAATACAAAAAAATTCATTGTATGCTTTCATTCCTTTCTTAAACTCAAACATTAGTTAACCATTTTTTGATTTCTTTCTAATGATTTTATACTTGTGTATTCCATATTTCCTATTACAATATGGTCTAATAACTCTACCCCTAGCATTTTAGATGCTTGCTCTATTTTACTTGTTAATTCATAATCTTGCTTGCTAGGTGTTGAATCTCCACTTGGATGATTATGAACTAGTATTATCTTAGGTGCATTCATTTTTATTGTTTCAGATAAGATACTTCTTATGTTTAAATTCACAAAATTACTACTGCCTGTCGCTATTTTCTTTATTTTTAAAATGTTGTTTTTATTGTCAAGTATTATTATCTTAGCTATTTCTATTTTTTCAAATCTTAAATCATTCATCAGTACTTTTGCTACATCTTTAGGCTCTCTTATTTGTATTTTTTTATAATTAGATGGTTTATTCATTCTGTTTGATATTTCACATACAGCTTTTATTTGAATAGCTTTAACCTTTCCAATTCCTTTAATTTGCATTAGTTCTTCTATACTTACTTCTCTTAAGAAGTTTAAGTCATCGTTATTTATATTCTTATTTAATTTTAAAATCTCATTTGCAATCTCTACGGATGTTGCATCTTTTCTTCCGCTTTTTATTATTATTGCAAATAATTCTGCATTTGATAATTTCTTTTCACCATATAACTCTAATTTTTCATATGGTCTTTCACTTTCGGGTAATTGTTTTATTTTTATTGCCAATTCATACTCCTTCTTGCCCCGATTTATTATACTTTTCTATATAAAAATATTCCTATTGCCATTCCTAATATACTTGCTATATTTATTTTTATCATTAAAGCAAATGTGATTGTAATAACATATAAATTTATTACCATTGGTGATTCTAGTCCAAAACTTTTTCCATAAGATAACCACCATAATCCATTTATTCCTGAAGTTAATTCCCCTATTAACCCTCCGGATTACTAGTCCTGATAACACAAAAACTAAACATATCCATGTATTTTTATCTTTTGCTGCCATTTTGCTTCCTCCTTAAATTTGTTATTAAACAACTTTTAGCCCTTTCATTATATATTGTATTTATGTTTTTTTCAAGTAAATTATAGATTTTTTTTATTTTTTGTGTTATATTGATTTAAATCATTTGTTACTATTTAATTGTTAAATATAAAATTATATTATCATACTATTTTATCTGAATATATAGTTTTAATATTAACTTTTAAACAATAACAATTATTTAACTATTTCCAAAATTTGTGGCTTTAAATATTTTTTTAAAAATAGTATAATATATATAGCAAAAAATTTTTTTTTACATATAATTTCTAGGAGGATACTATGAAAATTGAAAAACTTACGGAGAATAAAATAAGAATTATAATTGATGCAAATGAATTAACTGAGAAAAATGTAAATATAAATTCACTAGTAAAAAACACCGATACTGCTCATAAGCTTTTTACTTCCATGTTAGAGGAAGCAAAAAAACAAGTTGGTTTTGTGGTAGATGATTCTAAATTACTTGTTGAAGCTTATTCGACTTCGGATGGTCTTTTTGTAATTACATTTACTAAATTTAACACAATAAAGGAAAAGTCTTCTCAAGTTAATTTGGAACAAACTAACTCAAATAGAAAAGTGCAATTTAAAAGAAAAGTGCCTAAAAATAATTATAAAAATGCTATTTATCAATTTGAAAATTTTGAAGAATTCTGTAATTTTTGTACATATATAAATTCTTCTAAAGGAACTGATTTAAAGGATTTTGCAAAAAAGATTTCATTGTATGAATATAATTCATTATATTACTTGGTTTTTACTAATATAGATACTGACTATCCTTTAGCTAAGTTTTTTTACGGATCAATATCAGAATTTGCTAAAATAGTAAATAACTCGAATGTCTTTAAATCTAAATTAGATGAATACGGTCATGTAATTTTTAAAACCAATGCTTTAAAAAACGGAATAAAATACTTTGCCTTTTAATTTTATTAAAAAGAGAATTTCTATATACGAAATAGAAATTCTCTTTTATTATTCAGAATTATTTGTTATTACCTTCATTAATTCTATACTTATTAAAATATTAGTACTAAATATAGCAACTATAATTTGCTCCCAAAAATTTGTATTTTCCTGTATACATATTATAAAATCTGATAACATTTCATTCTCCTTTTTAATGTATATTTTATTATATAATATAATACCATATATTAATCATTTTTGCAAGTCATTTGTTATGCAGAATAATATCTTTTTTTATAATAAAATAATTAAAATTATGTTAAAGGAGTATTTTTATATGAAAAAGTTTAAAATTCCAAGTATTCCTCCTACTACAAATAAATGTATTAGGTTTCCAAATAATATTATTGAACAAGTTGAAAATGCTATAGAGGGAAAAGATTGTACTTTTACAGCTTTTGTTATTGAAGCAGTTAGAACTGCATTATATAATTTAGAAGAAGAGGAAGAAAAAAATAAGAATAGCTAAACGAAGCTATTCTCTTATTTTTTATAATTTCTATTTTACATTTTTAGAAATATTTCTATATTTTAATAATCCTATTATTCCAGAAACTAATGTAATAATTGCTATTATTAATAAAAGATTTCTAGTTCCTGTTTTTGGTAATGTTTTAGATGTTGATGTAGAAATATCTTTTGTATTCGTTGTAGATTTATTTGTTGCATTATTAACTTTATTTACATTACCTATTCCATTTGAATTATTTATGTTTTCTATAACGCTATTATTCTCTTCTATAACAGTATTGTTTTCTACTACAGTGTTATTTTCTACAGTTGTATTGTTATCAATTTTGTTCTCGTCTACATTATTTCCATCAGTACTTTGTTTTTTAGATAATTTTATAGTTGTATTGGCATCATCTGCAGATATAGTATTTGTTTGTGTAACATCAGTTTCAGACATCCTAAAACCTGCTTCAATTTCGCTCACAGATATTTTTGTTTCTTTATCGCTTGTTCCGTCTTTTACTTTAAAGGAAAATGTTACTAGAGCTTGATCTTGTAATATATATTCACCATTAGTCATTGCAAATGTCATATTTTCTTTATTTAAACTAATTAAATTCCAGTTATTTTCTGTTTTATATCCGGTATATTCTAGTAAACTACTATCATATTGAATCTTTGCTTTAATGGCATTTGTACCAATTGAATCTCCTTTTTGTAAATCTGATAAACTTATTGTAAATGAAACATTGTCTCCATAGTTAACTTCGTCTTCACTTGCATCTATTTTTATTTTAAATGTTGTATCTGCTGCATTTGATGTTAAATTCAACATAAAAATAATTAAAATTACTAAAAAACTTACAATTGTTATCTTATTTTTCATATTTTTCCACTTCCTTAATATATTTTCTCATAATTTTATTTTATCATTTTATGCTTTCTTGTCAACTATTTTTATGAGGATGCATTCTTTTTCTTCTTACTCTACCAATGGACTTTTACTTTTGTTTCATTTTTTTGACATTTTTATTACAAAAATGGTGCACCAGGAGGAATTCGAATCCCCGACCTCTCGGTTCGTAGCCGAGTGCTCTATCCAACTAAGCTACTGGTGCATTTTTTACTTTTCTATTATACTTGTATTTTTTAACTTTTGCAAGTATTTTTTTAAGTTTTTTATTTTTTTTTGAAAAGTACTTGATTTTTTATTATTTGTGTGTTATATTATTTAAGTATTTAAAATTAATCGAGGCGTAGCGCAGTTGGTAGCGCGCGTGGTTTGGGACCATGAGGTCGCAGGTTCGATCCCTGTCGCCTCGACCATATTTTTGCAATTTTTGCAAAAAGTCGAGAGAATTTATAAAAATTCAAAAACATTCAAATATGCTATTTTCTAAGAAAATTAGAGAATAGCATATTTTTTTATATTCTGAAAAATTCTAAAAAATGCTGAAAAATTTGAATATTTTATTCCGCAAAAAATTCCGCAACACATTTTTTTAACATTTTACGGAACAAAAAAATTTCCGCAAAGCTAGTTTTCCTTTAAATATCAGCAAAAAGTCCTATTCCGCAAAAATTTTTTAGGAAAGGAAAACTATTGTTATGGATTTTATACCTTATAAGAAAAATGAGGCTTTACAAAATGTCTTTATTCAAATTCCTGTAGAATTATTCGATAAAGAATTATATGGCAATCTTAATTCTGATAGTATTTTATTATATGGACTACTACTAGCAAGATTATCATTGTCTTTAAAAAATGATTGGGCAGATAAAGATGGTAATATATATCTTGTTTTCTCAAGAAAAGAAGCCCAAAAGATGTTAAACCTTTCTGATAAAACTATTACAAAAGCATTCAAAAAACTTGAAGAAGCTAAGTTAATATATGAAATCAGAAGTGGTTTTAGAAAAAGTAATATTATATATGTTGGAAAAATAAACCATCAATCAACTAGAAAAACTATGAATCGTAAAAACTCCGATTCAAGAATCGTAAAATCTACGACTCATGATACGGAAAATTTACGACCTAATTATAATAATAATAAATATAATAATAAAAATAAAAGTGGATGGAATTATGAACAAAGAACACATAGTGATGAAGAATTTGAATCTTTGTATTGTAATATACCGAAAGGAGAATAAAATTTATGAGAAATAATATAACTTATCACAAAGAAGGAGATTATTTAATTCCTAATTTAGTAATTAAAAATGATAATAAAAACTATCATATAGGAAAATATGGACACTTAAGACTTAAATATCTTAGGGAAAACAAAAGAGGATTATATACTGAATTAATAATGACAGGGCAACTTGCAAATCATTTATCTAATATTGATGGGGTTGCTACTAAAATAGTTTCAGATACTATAAAGAAATTATCAGAACAGGAAGGAATAAATGAAGAATTAAAAGCAACAAACCAACTTGAGTGGGTACAAGCTATGAATAACATTAAAAACAGAGCTGAAGAAATTATATTTAAAGAATTAATATATGTATAGGAGAGTTTGAGTATGAATAATTTAAGAGAAGTAAAAGAAGATTTGCTTAAAGATTGGATTACTTATAGAGAAGAAACAATACTTGCTATTTCAAATGAAGAAGATAAAAAACATGTTATAAGATATGACGATATTACTGAAAGAATATTAAAAAATGTTCCAATTGAAAGAAAAAAATATGTAATGAGCCAACTTGATTTACTTGATAAAAATTATATGGAGTATTTTGACTATTGGTCTGAAAAGTATTATAGAAATGGTTTTGCAGATAGTATTGAACTATTAAAAATATAACGACGCAGATTTTGCTTAAATGGTAGTTATATTCGATTTTATTATAAAAAGAATATAACTACCCTATTCACTTCATAAACTTGTTTTATTTGCCAATATAAAATGAAGTGAATTAGAAAAAGCAGAACTGCTTTTTCTATGTAGAGGAAAAATTTATTTTACCTCTACATGCAAAAATTGTGAGCAGCCAATTTTTGCTAAAACATAAATTAGCGATTAGCATAATTTATGTTTTGGGGTTGTAGGGTGTCCCTGCCACACTAACACTTTTTACCATCAGGCAAAAAAAGTGTTGTAGTGTGTTACAATACTTCGAAGAAACTGCTAAACCTACCACCATTGCAATACCAGTATTTGCTCTTACAGGAAGACTAAAGCTTCCTGCATAGCGAGTCAAAAAATAAATTGAAGGAGGATAAAAAAATGAGCTATGCTATTATAAGAAATGCGAAATATAAAGCGAATAATCTAAAAGGAATATATCGCCATAACGAAAGAAAAAATTTCAACTATTCTAACAAGAATATAGATAAAGAAAAAACATATTTGAATTATGCAATTAAAAAACCTATATATAGTTATGAAAAAGAATTTGATAGACTGAAAAAAGAAAATGATTTAAAAGGACAAATTAAAACAGTAAGCAATATTGCTTGTGAATATATAATTACATCAGATAAAAATTTCTTCGAACAAATTGGTGAAGAAGAAACAAAAAGATATTTTGAAACTGCCTACGAATTTGTAACTAAATATAAAAACTTAGGCGAAAAATATATAATGTCTGCACAGGTGCATATGGACGAAGAAAGTCCACATATGCACCTTATTTTTTTGCCTGTTGTCCATACTACAGATAAAAAAGGAAATGAAATAGACAAGCTTGCTTGTAGCGAATTTTGGAAAGAAAAAGATAGTTATAGGCAACTACAAAATGCTTTTTATGAATATATGGTATCACATAATTTTGAATTAGAAAGAGGCTTACCCAAAGAAGAAACTAATAGAAAGCATATAGATTTAGCTGAATATAAGGAGTTAACTAATTTTGAAAATACTAAAAAGCTTGTTGAAAGTATTTCTTATGATATTCCTGAAGAAACAGATATAAAAGATTTGAAAAAATTTATGTTCAATAAAAACGAGAAAATTTTAAATGATGTTATAAAACCCAAAGAAGAAATGATAAAGGAATTAGCTATTGAAAATAAATCACTAAAAAAGGAACTTTCAAAGCAATCAAAGATTGTAGATGAGGCAACTAAATTTCAAAAAGAACGAGATTCTATAATTGCCGATAATAGAGCTTTGCACACTAAAGTTTATAATTTAGAAAATGAATACAAGAAAAAGTCCACTAATCTTGAATGGAAATATGAAAATAAATACAATAGATTAGAAAAGGAAAATAAAAAACTTCACAAAATAATTGATAAATTTTATATTACTATCGAAAAATTTATCGAATGGATTTGCAATAAATTCAATTTAGGCGAGTCAAAAGAGCTTATTCGAAATTTTGAAAAAGAAACTAATACTTTTATTGATCCAGTAAAACAAATGGCAAAGGAAAATAGAGAAAAAGAATGGGATAGAGAAATGTAAATATAATAAAATATATATCTTTTGAATGAAAAAGGAACTGGAAATAAATCCAGTTCCTTTGAAGGTTTACAATGCTGAATTCCACGATTTGTTGCAAAGATAAAAGAAAGCACAGGCTATCATACTACCACCAAAGAAACTAACAGCCCCTATACAAGTAGCAACGTTTTCCGATACTTGATACCCAAAAACATTAACTATACCATCAATTTCATTTACTGGCATTATAAATAAACCTATTATTGCTGCTACTATGAAACAAGCACCAAAAAAGCCACACAGAACAGAAAATATTCTTTTTACGACCTTCCCTGCTGCAGTTTGGTCTTTTTTTTCAGCTCTTGGAACTCCTACTATACCATAGCCTCCTAATTCCACACAACATTCATATGGATTGTACTCAAACTCTCTTGTTTTTTCATTCATCTTCATAAGATATTCCTCCTGTTGATTTAATAATATTATTTGCATACATCTATATATAACCCCATACAACTGGGGAGAATAAAAAATTAAGAGATTTTTACCTCCTTATAAAGTATTGTATAAACACGTATGTTTAAACTATTTATTATTTTATCATATTTTATGTAAATTGTCAAATTACTATATCACTTTGTAAATATTTTAAATTCTAATGAAAAAAGTCCCCGAATGAAAGGGACTTTTTTTGAAAACCTCACTGTATATGACAGGAGGAAACAAAGTTTTTTAATTCAGATGATACATGGCATAAATTTCATCGCCATTATCATCAGTTTGAGCACCAGTTTGTTCTAGTAATGTAACCATTGCTTTGCGTAGCGCAACTACATAACATTCTGCATCACAATGTTCAGGAACAATAGAAAGAATATCTTCGCGAGATTCAAATACAAGTTCAATACTAATACCGTCCTCAGTAACTGTTAAACAAGCATTTGCTGTAATTCTTAATCCTAACCAAGGAAATGCCTTTTCAAGAAAAGTATTCATTTCCTCAAATACATTCTTATTATAAACATATAAGTATGCATTACTAAGTAGCGGTTCAGTAACTTGCTCCCAGATTTTCATCGTTCCATTTTCGTTTTCTCTTATAAAGATGTTCGGATCATCATTGAGACTATAATTCCATTCGATAAATAACTCTGTCAAATCATCTCTTTCAGAAAACTTCTCAGTTGCGTTCATAAACTCTTCAATCACTTTTGAAATAAGTTCCTTAAATTCAGCAATCTTCCGATTCTGATTGTCCTTGTACTTTGCGTATGCCTGCATAATGTTAGCCATAATAATACCTCCTGTTTATACGTTATACGGTTTTCAATGTACTTCACTCTTGCGAGTGTTCAGTGGGCGAATTCCCACTTATACCTTAATTATAGCACATTTTATGTAAAATTGCAAATTTCACGATTAGTATAGTTTATTTATCCAATCAGACGAGCTATATAATACTCTATCAATATTTACAATTTTTTTATTTTCATTTACTCTATAGAAAGCAATATGATTTTTTATATTTAATTTTCTAATTTTTAAATCTCTTATAGTATCATCATCTATAATTGCAAATTTTTGTGGAGAATACTCCAATGTTTGAATTTCATTTCTTATGGTTTTAGCATATCTACTTGCAATAGAAGGCTCTTTTAGTACGTTTTTTATATATAAAACAATACTTTTAATATCGTCTTTTGCCTTTATAGATAGTTCAACTTTATATTTCTCAGCCATTTGAACCTCCTAAAATTATTGTGCTAATGCAGATTCAATTTCGGTAAATGCTTCATCAATAGAGCAAACATTCCCATTTTCTGAATCTTTAATTCCCTCTTCTAATTTTTTTCTTAAATCTTTTTTATCTTTTATAATAAGATTTTCAGGTGCTCTATTTGTAATATCAGCATATTTAAGAAAATCAATATATTCTAAAACCTTGTTTGAAAGTTCTTCAGGTAGAGTTTCTATAATATTATATAATTCTTGATTTCTAACAGTCATAATTAGATCTCCTTTCAAATTTTACTACTATATATTATAACATATAAAATTCAGTTTTTATACTACTTTTTCAAAATTATTTATTTTCTTCTAGCCATTTACACAATTCATCGGCTGTTATTTTTTTCTCTCTATATAATTTTAATTGTTTTCTTGCTTTATCTTTCCATGAATTGAATTCTATTCTCATAACTGGCTTTACAACTTCACTTGCACGATACACTTTTGTCATTCTTCTTTGATATTCTCTTTTATACGCAAGTTCGGCAGAATCTTCTACTATTTTTATATCATAAGCTTTTCTTGAAGCATATGATTTACAAGTTGGGCTTCCATCTTGATTTGGAAGTTCACAATATATTTCTTTTCCAGAATATTGAAGATAGTATCTTCCACAATTTTGACATACACTTATATTTCTTTTTGTGTTTTGTATTAAATCATTTAATGCAACATATGTTAGATTTAAAAACGATTTACTCTGGTAAACATATACTACACTATTACGAATCTTTTTATTTGCAATATCTAAAGCAAGTTTTTCTAATTGATTAACGCTCATTTCATTAGGTAATTCTTTATCTAAGCTTCTAACCATTCCCAGTTCTATTCGTCCAGTAAATTGCCCAATTAAATTAATAGCTGAAGAATATGCCATGAATTTTGAATATTTATCTATATTTTTTGTACTTTTATGTTCATGTAAATCAAAAACAAAATCTATGGTTTTTCTTAAATCTTGTTGGTATTTTATATAATCCATACTGACAAGTTCATATACTTTATAATAGAAGTCTAGAAATTTCTTAGTTGATACATATCTTGTAGAATACTCAATTGGATATTTCATTTTTATATCATATAAACTTCCAATACCTTCAATTCCATAATAAACAAAAAATGAATTATATGCACTTTCAGCATTTGAAAAGTCTGCATTTAAAAAATCTAATAAAAAAGTGCCATATTTTTGATTACACATAAATTTCATTATTTTTTCATTTTTATTTTTTTTGTCTAAATCCAATACTATATGTTTTGAAAATTCATTATCTTCTTCTGCTAATTCTATTTTTGATTTATGTAAAAATATTGTAGTATTATAATTTTCAACATCTCCAGCTGGATCTAAAATCATTGAAATACTATCCTTTGGAACAGCCATATTTAATAATTTCATAATTATCACTTCCTATCTTGTGAGAAAATTAAAAATATTTTGAAAATTTGTTGACATTTTACAAATATCAATATATAATGTGAGTAACTTTAAAAGTGCGGTTGTCTTTTCTCACTATCAATTATAAACTTTTTATTGATGATAGTCAAGAGAATTGTACAAATCTTTTGAACATTTACAAATATGTTCTAGATTTTAGGAACATCATATAACATTTTTTACTACATTTAATGAAACTTTTACCTAGTCACAGCTTGAGCGTTGAAGTCAGAGTAATCGACTGACGAGCCGTCGCACGCAATGAGGGTAACTCGGCAGAATTGCGGAGTGGTGAAATTCCAATGAAAGATAAAGTATCTATCTTTTAGATATTAATTACTTACACTAAACGAAAGGAGAACTGCTTATGAAAACACTTAATGGAACAATATTTTTAGAAACAAAAGATATTAGACAAGCACTAAAGATAGGTAATCAAACTTGTTTAGAGCTATTCCATAAAAAAGATTTTCCAGCAAAGAAAATTGGCAAGTCTTGGCTTGTTATGGAGGAATCTTTTAAAGAGTATTTTAAGAATACACAAACAAATGAATAAAATAAAAAGAAGATTTAAATAAGCGACATTTAAACCTTCAAGAGAAACTATTTTACTATTTAAATAAAATTACAAGGAAGACCTTGCTATATGTTTCTTAATCTAGTATAATTATAACATAAAATCACAATATAGCAATAGTTTTCCTTTAATTTTATCATAGAAAGGATTTTTAAAATGAGTAAAATTAATGGAATAACTTATGGCACATACCCTTCAATTCGACCTAAAAAGAATGTTGATAAAAGTGTATGTGAAAATTGTAATATATGTAAAAGCAAACCTTATCAATTAGCCAATAGTTTGGAAAGAATGCATATTTGTAAAAATAGTGGATGTAATTTGTTTTATTTTTCTCAAACAAGTAAAGCTACAGTTATTCTAGGTAGAGATACGATAACAGGAAAAGAGTTAAAAAAGACATTTGTTGCAGACACCGAAGAAGAAGCATTAAATTTAGCATTAGAGGCAAAACTTAATATTGATAAAAATGGTGGACCAAGAATAATTAGTAAAACCAATTTATCTATTATGGATATTGCTAAAACACTTTATATGGAAGATTATAAGCTTCATAAAATAAACAGCAATACTCATAGCAAAAACAATACAAACTTAAAAATGATTGAAAAGGAATCTTTTACAACAAAACCTATTAACAAAGTAAGTAGAATGGAAATTATTGACTATTTTAATGAGCTTGCTAAATATTCTCCAACTACAATTAAAGAAAGGTTTAGAATTATAAAAAGAGCTTTCGACTATGCTTATAGCCAAAATTTAATTAGAGATAATTTTATGAGTGGCTATAATGCAATTGAAAAGCCTAAAACTAAGGTAATTAAAGTAGTTCCTAATGTAATTGCACTTACACTAGATAAAGAACGACAACTTGTAGATTATCTTGAAACTACACCTATCTATAATTGTAAACACAAGAATTTATTTTTACTATTGCTTACAACTGGTATGAGAATTGGAGAAGCTTTATCTTTGGATTATAAGAAAGATATTGATTTAGAAAATAAAACTATTACTATTTCTAAAACAATTACTAAAGATGAAGATGGTAAAGACTGTATTGGATTAGATACAAAAACTCCTACAGGTAGAAGAACTATTCATTTAAGTGATATTGCTTTAAAATATCTTAATGAATGTTTAGCTCGTGTTAAAAAGAATAAGTTCAATTTACTATTCTACAACCCAGAAAACACTACTGGAGGATTTTATGCAGAAGGTACAATAAATTCAGCTATAAAGAGAATTGCATTTAAGTTAGATATTTATTTGTATGTGGATCTTGACGGAAAAACTAAAACTCAAGTTCATACTCACATGTTAAGAGGAACATTTGCAACGAGATGTGCTGAAGCTAAAATGCCACCGATTGTTTTACAAAAGATATTAGGTCATGCAGACATTCAGATAACTAACAAATATTATATTGATGTTGACCGCCATTTCATTGACTCAGAGAACGAAAACTTTGTTAATTATATGAAAGAACACAATTTATTTAACGAATATTATTTAAAAGCTTAAAACAGAAGATAAAATTGCAGCGAATTTGTTGGAATTTTAAGGCTTATAAAGTACTTAATATTCCGCAAATTTGCTCCGCAATAATAAAATGAATAGGATGAAAGTTGATATTTAGAGGAATATAGCATTTTTAGTAATGTTTTCGCCTCGACCAAAAATGCTCGGTTTGAATAGAACTCAGCAATTTTTTATGAAATTAAATAAATACTGAAATAGTGTAGTTTAAAGGATTTTAAGCTATGCTATTTTTTTGTATAGTTTTATTAGATTCTAGAAAAAGCCAAAAGTTAGGTGGGAAAAATTTGTGTCGTAATTTTTATGCCAGAATTTTTTTGTGTCGTAATGAGTGTCGGAAAGGAAAAATGTATGAATACTGATATACAACTATTCAAAGCAAATGAAATTCTACAATACAAATATATTGCTGTACCCAAAGAACTATTTGTTAATCCTAAATATAGTCATCTATCTTCTGATAGTAAATTACTATATGGATTTATACTAGATAGATTTCATCTTTCTATTCAAAATAACTGGAAAGATGAAAATGACAATATATATTTAATATTTACAAGAAGAGATATTCAGAAATTATTTCATTTATCAGATAAGACTGTTACAAAGGCTTTTAAAGAATTAAGTGATTGTAATCTTATCTATGAAAAGAAACAAGGAAGAAATAAACCTAATCTTATTTATCCTTGTAAAATAGATTTTGAATGGAGTCGTAAAAATTACGATTCAGGACTCGTAAAATCTACGACTCTGGAATCGGAAAATTTACGACCTAATAATACTAATAATAAAAATACTAATAGAGTAAAAGGCAAACACACTTCAAATTTTGAACAAAGAAGTTATGAAGGTTTTGACTTTAATACTCTGCTTGCAAATTATAAAGAATTTATCTAAAAGGAGATTTAAAAATATGGAAAATAAAGAATTACAAAAAAATTATATTGATGAAAAAACAGGAATTGAATATACACTACATGGAGATTATTATATCCCCAATCTACTTTTACCAGATAGAAAGAATGTAAAACTAGGTAAATACGGAAGAATGAGAGCAAGATATTTAAAGGAAAATAAAAAAGAAGAATATTCAATAATGCTTATTGAAAATACTTTGCAAGATCATTTAATTGAAATAGATAGAACAGCAAATAAAAGATTTGATTTACTAATGAAACAATTTGCAAAAAAAGAAAATATTACAGAGGAATTAAAAGCAACTAATCAAATGGAATGGGTTGGCAAAATGAATGCTATTAAAAATGCAGTCGAAGAAATAATATTTAAAGAATTAATTTATGTTTAGGAGGAAATGAAAATGGAAGATATGAAATTATATGATATAAATTCAGGAGAATTATGTGAGCTAATAGATAGTAAAAGAATTGAATTAAGAAATAAAAATGAGGACTATAAAAAATTAAGAAATCAAGTATGTGAAATAAAAGAAAATTATCCAAATGTTTTAGCACTTATTGAAGATAATGAAGTAGAAAATTTAAATAAAGAAGAATGTAAAAAACTTCAAAAATTACTTTCATTATATTCAAGAATGATGGACTATGAAGACAGAGAAATTTTCTTTTTAGGTGCAAGAGAAAATTATTTTTATTTTAAAAATTTAGGAATTTTAAAATAGTTTTTAGAAGAAGTTTTAGAGCAAAGTTTCTTCTTTTTTTATACAATTTTTTAGCCAATAGTGGATAATTAGGGGCAAATTTTACAACTTGAAATATCAAAAGCAAGCGACGCATTTATACTCCCATATAAATACACAGCTAAAATTTCAGTATAGAAATTTTATATGGGGAAAATCTTCCCCAAGCCCCTAAAAATATTTTTGAAAGGAGCAAGTAATTTTATGAGAACAAGAACTATAAAACAACAAATTTATTTAAATGCTAATGAGAAAAAATTATTAAAAGAAAAATCTAAAAGAGCAGGATTAAATGAATCTGAATTTATACGAAGTATGATTAAAGGTTACAAGATAAAAGAACAACCAACAAAAGAAATCAGAGAATTTACAAGAGATATATCTGGAATAGCAAATAATATAAATCAAATCGCAAAAAGTGTTAATATGAGGTATGGTCGAAATGAAGATATAGAAAATATAAAAAATACTATTTCAAAATTTATTTTAGATTTTCAAAAGAAAGTTTATTCAAGAAATTAGAAAGAGGTGTTGCAATGGCTGTTATGAAAATAAAAACAATAAAAAGCAATTTACAAACAGTTATAAACTATGGTAAAAATGGCGATAAAACGGATAATGGTATTCTAGTATCAAGTGTAAATTGTTCTGTAAATACTGCTTATGAAGAAATGGCACTTACTAAAAAATTCTTTCATAAAGAAGATAAAACTCTAGGCTATCATATAATACAATCATTTAAAGGAAATGAAGTATCTGCAAGAACAGCAAATCAAATAGGAAAAGAACTTGCAGAAGAACTATGGGGAGATAAATATCAAGTTATAATATGTACTCATATAAACAAAGAAAATGTGCATAATCATCTGATTTTAAATTCTGTTTCATTTATTGATGGAAAGAAGTATCATAATTCAAACTCTGAAATTGCATTTATGAAAGAAGCATCAGATAATTTATGTATAAAATATAGGCTATCATTAGTAAATACTCCACGAGCTGAAAAGGAAAGAACATTTAGGCAAAATCATATTGATTATTTTAATCGTAGAGACGAAAAAATGCAAAAGATAATAACTGATATAGATGAAGCAATAAAAACCGCTAGAAGGTATTCTGAATTCAAATTAACATTAAAATCAAAAGGTTATGAAAAAATAAAAGATACAGGAAAATATTTATCTCTAAAAACACCATATTATTCAAGAAATGTACGAATTGATAGAGTATTTGGAGAAAGATATTCGGCTCAAGGAATTAAAGAAAGAATTTATTATAAGGAAAAAGAAAAAATTCCTGTTGCTAATCTAAATAAAAAGAATTACAGAAAAGTTTATACTGGTCCGAAAATAAATAAATTTTTATTGAAGACCAGTTCTTTTTATAGATTATATGTGCATTATTTATATTTCTTTGGAAAACTACCTGCTAAAAATCAATATAAAGAACTAACTCCAGAATATAATAAACAAAAACGAAAGAATAATATGATTTTTGAAGAAATTAATTTTTTGGCGAGAAATAGTTTTAAATCTATTAAAGAAGTAGTAAATTATATGGATAATCTAGAGAAACAGTTACCTGAATTAAAAGGGAAAAGAGAAACTTTATGGAGGAAGCATAAAACTGCAAATGAAAATGATAAAGAAACTATATTAGATGAAATCAATGCACTTACTGATAAGATTGACACTATTCAATCAAGAAAAAAGACTTGTAATAGGATTATTGCTGAATATAAAGAAATTAAAGAACATTATAATAAGGAAATTGAAGCAAAAGAAAAATTAAAAGAACTTGTAATTACTGATAAGAAGAAAAGGACTAGAAATATATAACAGGAGCAAGCTATCCCTTTCCATATAATTTCGAATACAAATCCACTATATTAATTACAAATAAAAAGCTACCCAAATACAGGTAGCTTTTTGAAAGGATAATTACAAAAACAATTTAGTTAATTTCAAGTATCTGAATCTTAACTTTATTTCCATTTGCAATTCTACACTCTCCCAAGAATCCAATTTCTTTCTGAAAAATTGTTTTTCCTATAGGAGAATTTAAAGTAACTGTTGCTTCTTCACTGGACGGTAATGCTTGTAGTCTATATTCAGTTTCAAAAACATCATCATTTCCATAGTCTAATTTAAGTCTTACCAAATCACCAACCTGAACTATCTGTTTACTTTTATCTTCAAAAGTTTCAACTATAGTTGCATTTTCCAACTCAATAGTCAAATCATTAATGTCTTTTATAACTGCTCTTTCTTGAATCTCTGCTTGTTCAAATCCAAAATTATCATGTCTGTCATCTCCTGGTGATTGTAAAATATGCAATGCTTTTTCCTTTCTTACATCCTGCAATTTTATTTTTAGTTGTTCCAGTTCTTTCTCCTTTTGCCGATAAGCTTCTTTTGTTAATAACATAATAGTTACCTTCCTTTCATTTCGATTTATAATACATAAAGTATTACCAAAATTATAAAATTTACCTTTCAATAGCATTCATCCTTTGCATTGTTATTTGCAATATTTTCTCACTTACTTCTTCAAAAGTCATATTATCTGTATTTATCATGAATGCATCTTTAGGTATTAAAATTGATTTAGCAGCTATTTCTATCTTATCTCTTTCTATTAGTTTTTTAAGGATATCTTCATAAGAAAGTTTTTTATCTTTTCCTTCTAAAAATTTTCTTCTAGCCCTTACTTCTGGACTAGCTTCTAAATAAAATTTTATTTCTGCATTTGGAAAAATCCTTGTTCCTATATCTCTTCCATCCATAACAACATTATTTGAATTTCCAAAATTTCTTTGAATTTGAATTACTTTTTCTTTTACTTCTTTAATTGTTGCAATATAAGCCGAATTTAGAGTTATATCCATTTGCCTTATTCTATCAGATACATCTATATTATCTAATGTTACCATCTGCTCATCTACTTGAATTTCTGTATTATTTAGAAGTTCTATCAATTTCTCTGTATTTCTAGGGTCTATTCTATCTTGTATAAGTTTTAATGTAATCGCCCTATATACTGCTCCTGTGTCAAAACTTTTAAAATTGAGTTTTCTTGCTAATTCACGAGCTTGTGATGATTTTCCTGTACCTCCAAGACCATCCATTGTTATTATCATTTTTCAAATTCCTCCATTGTTCTGACTTTTTCTCTCAAATGCTCTACTCCATATTGCAGAATTGACTCTGTAGCTATTGCATTTGCTTTTTCTAGTGCTATTTGAGGATTATTAGTTCTTGATAATACTGCTAAAAATGAACCTATTAAAACATCCCCTGCTCCTGTTTTATCTATTACTTCATCATCTGGTATAATTCTTTTGTTATTAAAAATGTATTGATTATTTTCATCTAAATAAAGACAACCTACTTTTCCATATTTTATTATTTTTGTTTTCGCTTTTGAATTTATTAATGTTTCAAATTCTCTATCTATAAAAGCAATATCTGCATTGTCATATACTTGTCTTGTAATAGGTTGCTCTGAAAATTCTTTTAATGTGTCAACCGCAATTTTTGCATTTGATACCTTTCTAATATCTTTTATTAGTTGTAATTGATTTATTGGTAATGTTGTAGATAAAAAAATATATTTTGCATTGTTTAAATATTCCAATGGTATGTCTTGTATAGAAATTTTCGTTTCTGGATTTCTTTCGGCTCTAAACTCTCTTTCTTGCCCATCTTTAGTTAAGAAAGTTTGAAAAAATCTAGTTGTTTTTCCTTTTACTGTACTAACTCCCGTTACATCTATTCCAAACTTTCTATAATTATTTATATCAAAATCCTCTCCAATTTTTGTTACAACTCCGCAGTTACAAAAAATACTTGCCCCTACTGATGAATAAAAACACGCACCTCCGTTATTTACAACTTTTGTATCTTTCTCATAACTGTCTTTTTGTGTTCTTCCTTTAAAAATATTAATATCTTTAGCAGTATCTCCTATAACTACTATATCCATCTATTTTTTACCATCCCATTCTTTATAAAATTCATCTAAAAATTCTTCCATATATTTTGTTCTCTCTATTGCTATATTTCTAGCCTCATTAGTGTTTATTGTGTCTTTTATCTTTAGAAGTTTTTCATAAAAATGATTAACGGCATGTCTTTTCATTTTTCTATATTCTTCTTCTGATGAAATTTCTATAATTCCGAACTTCTGGATCGTAAATAGGATTTCCTTTTTTTCCATTATAAGCAAAACATCTTGCAATACCTATTGCTCCAATGGCATCTATTCTATCAGCATCTTGAACTATTTGACCTTCTTTTGAAAGTTCTACATTATTAAATCCACCCTTAAATCCTAAATTTTCTATAGAAAATAATATATTCTCTAATTTATTTTTATCTATTGCTTCAAAAACATTTAGTTTTTTCATCAATTCAATTAAATTATCTCTCATATTTCCGTCACTAAATTTATCGTCATATATATCATGTAATAAAGCTATCATTCTAATAGTAAATTCATTTGCATTTTCCTTTTCATTAATTTTTAATGCTAAATCATGTACTCTTTTTACATGCCACCAGTCATGTCCGCTTGATTCGTTATACATTACCTCCTTTATATAACTTTCAATTTTTAAAACGATTTCTTCTTCTTTCATAAACTTCCTCCTAATAAAATTTTTTTATTATATTATATATGACATTAAATTGAATTTCAAGCAAAACACTAACAAAGTATTTTGCCTGAAATTCATTAGATTCTAAAAGTAAATACATCTTAAATGTTTATTGCAAAGTTCACTAGATACCTTTCTCTGTGCTAGTTTCATTTTTAATTTTAAAACATCTAAGTTGTTTTCCTGTATTTCCTCCCAGAAGTCAATATAGTCTTGACTTAATCTACAGAGAGGAAATGTTGCATCGTGATTCACATACAGATCGTGATTCGCTCTACAATACCCAATAGGAGAATCTGAAAGAATTGCTTTTGAACAGGTACATTGTGTTAAAAAAATTTGATGTTCTTCTTTTTCATAACACTCTGTTCTATCTTGTGTTGGAATATATATATATCCCAACTCTGTTAATTGCACTCTTAATGTTTCCATTGTTACGCAATCTTCTTGATTATTAGGAAATAATTCTGTACACTTTATAGAGGCATTTATTGTTTTAGCATAAGAAATTAAATTGCTCAATTCCTCAATGCTCCAATTGTTTTGCTCACAAGGTGTTACATTTAACCTAATAGCCAAATTTGGATATAAAGCTCTTACTGTTTGCAGATTATTCTTAACAACACACAGTTTTTCCGCTTCTCTTCCTATAATCTTGCCATACATTTCTTGATTCATTGTATGAATAGAAACATTAATTCTTTCAATGTACTTCACAATTGGTAAATGCAGATGAAGTAAAGATCCGTTTGTGACAACTGTTATTTTTGCACCTTCTTCATAGAGTTTTTCCACAAGTGTGTCTACGCCTCGGAATATAAATGGTTCTCCTCCAGATAGTGTAACACCATTCCACTTTTCAATATCTGAATACAATTTGAATAATGTAACATAATTGTCTACACTTAATTCGTGCTTCCGAAAAGCTCCACCAACTCCTTCTGAATGACAAAAATAGCAATTGTAGTTGCACATGTTAGTTACTAAAAATCTAATATCTTTTTTCATGGCTTTACCTCCTACAATTGTTTAAAGGTATTGTGAAAAGAAGTATTTACTTTTTTAGATGTCAAAATTATATCACTTTTTCACTGTGTTGTCAACATAATATATAATCAAATGTATTATATTTCAGCCTCTATATTGATTTTTATACCATATCATGATATAATTATGTAAAACTTTTAGGAGGTGCTTTATATGATTAATATTTATAATTGGTCATACGAAGTTGACAAAAATCTTGTACGGATTGAGTACTCTGGTCCTATAAAAACCAAACTTCAATCTGCTATAAAGAAATTCAATGGTCAACCGATGCCAGTAAAAACGCAACCCAACGAGTTTATTGTAAAATTCAAAAACACAAGAGTAGTTAATGATTTTATAACCTTTACTTTAGAGCAATATCCTAATTTTTTTAGTTTAAAGAATAACTGGGATATTACCAAGAGTTCAGAAAATACAATTTCATTAACTGCAATGAAAGAAAGTTCTAACTCAATTGCAGATTTATCTGAAATATTATGCTCATTTCTTGCCGATAGTAATACAATTTCTAATCTTACTAGAAATGAAATATTTGATATTCAGATTAATGTAGATGCAACTATTTGTTATATTTCTTTCAGTATTAAATTTGCAACTGACACCGAAGCTCAAGATTTCTTAATGGATTTTATCAAATTCAAAGCATAATTATTTATCCTAATTAGGACAAATAAATCGTCTGATTATAACTAAATATAATCAGACGATTTTTTTATTATTGTTTATTTAACCATTTCATATATTCTTCTTGTGTAATTTCTCCATTATTTATCTTTTCTTTTAATTCAATATTCTTTTCTTTAAATTGTTGAAATTCTTTTTCATATTGTGAATTATCTGGATTTCTTCTAGTTCTTAATAACAATTTTTGATAAACATTTCTGTATATTCTTAAATCATCATCTTCTTTCATAAGCCTTTGTTGAGTTCTAAAATGTCCTACTTCTTTGCAAGTCTTTCCATTTTCATAAATATTGCTACAATAAATTTCATTTGACCTACTATCAGGCACAAAATATTTACCACAATTCTTACATCTTTTTATCTCTATATTTTCAGTTGTTGCTATTTCAAACAATTCTACAATAAAACTTTGGATTATGTTATTGCAACTAAAGCAATAAGGAGATAATTTATCATTATCTACATATTTTGCAATTTCTTGTGCATCTTCTTCGTTTGTAATAGAGAAGTTAGTAAAATCTCCAAAATTATTAAATTTTATTTTTAAATCTTCTGATTTATATAATTTTAAAACAGCAGAAGATTTTTTACTTCCTCTTAATATATGTAATCTTTGTGCTGGAGATAACTCGTGAAATTCTTCTAAATCATTTAAATTATATATGTATTTTATATCTTCTATAAAAGCCTTTTTGAATTTTTCTAATTTATCTGCAGATTGATTAAGTACATTCTTTAACATTTCTAAATATTCATTTTCATCATAATCCCTGTAAATCGATATATCAGATAATTCTGCAAAAGTTACAATGCTGTATTTATCTACAAATGCTTTAAAACTTTCAAATAAATTAAAATCCGTATTTACAAAATCACAAAGTTGAAACCCTAACTTCAATTTTTCATTTTTATTATAAAATTCATAACTTTTATGCTTTTCATTATATCTAAATGACTGATATATAATCATTTTTGTTCTTGCAAGTTTATTTATAAAAAACTGTATATCCTTTGATATTTCTAATCTTTTCATATTTACCTCTTATTTTTTGTTATTTTTCTGAAAATATTTTAACATAAACTATTGACTTTGTAAAGTAATTATGATAATATCTAGTTAGTTCTTTTGAAGTCGTTGTCAAAAAACTAACGATTATTATGATAGGAACATTGAAAATTGAATATTTAGTTATTGGATACAAGATAATGATACTCTTACACAGCCACAGCTCGAGCGTGATAAAACCGTCGCAAGCAATGGGTGTAACTCGGCAAATAGCGGAGTGGTGAAATTCCAGTGAAGTAATTTAAAGATTACCATCTAATAATTCCCAAATGATGAGGGGCTGAAATAAATGTCATCATAAAAAATACAATAAAAGGAGGAACGCAAATGGAAAATACAAGAGAACTTACAGTAGATAAAAGTAAATTATTTTTTACAACAACAGATGTATGCAGAATATTAAAAATTGGAAGGAAAAAATGTTTAGCATTATTTCACAGAGATGATTTTCCTTGCTTAATATATGGAAAAACATTCTTAATTGAAAAAGATAGTTTTATAAACTACTTTAAAAATAGAAATGTAATACTTGCAGATAAATCCATAGAAATGGATTAAAAAATTTGAAGACTTAAATATGAACTATTTAAATCTCCAACTTATGTATGTTTGAAAAGGGAATATCCTTTTCTATTTAAATTATAAACGAAAAATAGAACAAAATCAAGATATTCCCTTAATTTTTTAATGAAAGGAATAGAAAATGATAAAATTAAAAGAAGGTATAGACTACAATATTTATACTGCTGTAAAAAAGAAGCCAAAGCCAACAGCTAACGGAACAATGTGCAATAATTGTAAAGAATGTACTCACAAAAAAGTATGCTTAAATAGAAGAAATCTAAATACAATGAATAAGTGCAAAACTTGTAAAAATTGCACAGATGCAGAAAATTGCGATAAGTTTTATATTTATAATGGATTTAGGATAGAACTTAAAAATATAAGATTAGATGATGGTACAAAATTAAGAAAACAATTTACAGCACATACAAAAGAAGAAGCAATTCAAAAAGCAAAAGACTTTATAATATTTACAAAAGAGCATGGATTACCTAATACAAAAAATTTAAAAACAGATGATACCTTTATTACATTAGGTAGAGAAATGGAAGCAAATAAATATAAAATGGGGATAACAAAAGACAATGCTTATGGTACTAATTTACAAACAATAAATAGATTAGAAGGATTTAAAGCAACAAATAAGCCTATTCAGAAAGTAACAAGAAAAGAACTTGTTGATTTATTAGAGGCTGAAAGAGTAAAATCCAATTCTGTGATAAAGAAAGATCATTCCGAATTAAAGCAAATAATGGAGTTCGCTGTTCATAAAAATATAATTAATGAGAACTATTTTGTAGGAACTTATGGTATAAAAAGACCTTTAAGTTTTAAAGAAGATAAAAAAGTAGAGCCATTAACCAGAGATGAACAAATAAAACTTGAAAATCAATTAAATAGAACCAGTAAAAGAAGTGATGCAATACTTATGATTGCTTTAAATACAGGTATGAGAATTGGTGAAGTACTTGCTTTAAAACTAGAAGATATAAAAACAGATATGGATAATATTTTTATAAATGTAAATAAAACATTAACAAAAAATTTGCAGAAAGAAATTATTGTCGGTCCACCTAAAACTAAAAAAGGTTACAGGAAAATTAAAGTAAGTAAAGAAACTAAAAAAGCAATTGAAATTGCTAAAAAGTTTATGATTCCTAATGAAGAGAATTATTTATTTCTTCAAGCAAATGGGAAGTTCTTCGCAGACAATACAATAAATTCACATTTTAAAACAGTTGCAAAAAATGCTGGACTTACAATTGATGTAAATACACATATGTTAAGACATACATTTGCAACAAGATGTATTGAATCTGGTATGGAACTTACTGTATTGCAGGTTATTTTAGGACACGAAGATATCCAAACAACAATTAACACCTATGGCAAGATATATGATTATTTTAAAAATAATGATTTTGCTAAATATGAAAAATATATTGATGAGATACGAGAGAAATATAATGAAAATACAGATGATTAAATGGTTTAACCTACCAATTATATAAAAAATTATAATTCAATGACACTCAATAGGAATTGCGACACACTTTTGTCGTAATTCCTAACACATTTAAAAATTCAGTATTTAAGCCTATTTACGGCTTTATTTCAATTTACCGCCTCGACCAATTTAAAGGATTTTTCAAGAAATTCTAGAAAATTTCAAAAAAGTCCAAAATGTGAAAAAGCACATGTCTGTAGGAATACGGCATGTGCTTTAAATTTTATCAAATTCTATAAAATACGGAAAAATACCGAAAAAATTTCCAAGTTAAATTTCCAAAATTAATTTTTTATCTAAAAAAATTTCCAAAAAATTTCCAAAATTTTTTAAAACTTCTATCTCTTATCCAGACTGGGTTAGGAGGAACGCATGTTAAATTTTGTACCTCATAAATTTAACGAAAACTATAATAAAGTAAAATTTTATCGTGTAAATAAAGAACTTTGTGAAAGCAAAGAATACAGCAAACTATCTCCCACTGCTATTCTATTATATTCGCTTTTATGTGATAGATTATCACTTGCATATAGTAATGCAAATGATGAGAAAATTTCCAAAAACAATAAATATTGTGATGAAGAAGGAAATATGTATGTAATTTTTACGAGAATCGGATTACAAGAGAAATTACATGTCGGTAAGTCTGCTATAGCTTCTGCATTTAAACAACTTGAAAACGCCAATTTAATTAAAGAAAAATTTCAAGGTCGAAATAGACCTAATAAAATTTATGTTGGAAAAACATTTGCAGAAATAAGTGGAGAATTTATAAAAGCGACATCTGAAAATCAGTCATCTGGAGATTCTAATTTCGGTACTCCTGATGTCCGAAAATCAGATGCAAATAAGAATAATATATTAAACTATGAAAATAAGAAAAAATCTTCTGCAAATTTCGAACAACGAGATTGGTCTGGTTATGATTGGGATAGTTTGTATACAAATAAAGATTAAAAGAAAGGTATGTGAAAATTTATGAAGAATTCAAATTTTAAAATAACTTATCATCAAGAAGGTGATTATTTAATCCCTGATTTAGTTATTAAAAAAGAAACTAACAATTATCAAATTGGTAAATATGGATACTTAAGATTAAACTTTTTAAAGAATCATAAGCGAGGATTATATTGCGAATTATGTTTAAAAAATGAACTTAATAAACACCTAATTGAAGTAGATAAAGAAGCTAATATAAAGGTTAATAATTTAATTAAAGAACTTGCTAAAAAGGAAAATGTGAGTGTATGTCCTGACGAAAAAGAACCTTTATCTTGGACTCAAAAAATGAATAATATTAAAAATAGAGCTGAAGAAATTGTACTAAATGAGGGGATATTTTGTTTATAAAAAAGTGATTTCTTGTATTAGCAAGCACTGAATTTGGGGACTCGAAATTTTCGGTCCTTTCAAATTCTATGCAATGGGATTAAATCCCAAACCCTTTTTTAAAAAATATAATTTGAGGAGATTTTGATATGAATAATTTTAGAGAAGTAAATGATGATATATTAAAAGATTGGTTGGAATTTAGAGACCAAACTGAATTTGCATACATGACAAAAGAAGATAAAAAACATATGATTTATTTTGATGAGATTTGTGAAAAAATTTTGAATAGTGTTCCAAAACAAAATAGAAAATTTATTCAAAAACAATTTAATCAACTTGATGATAATTTGATGGATTATATTTCTTATTGGAATGAGAAGTATTATAGGAATGGATTTTGTGATGGAGTGCAACTTATTGTGAAATGTTTTGATAATTCTAAATAAAAGGCGTCTCCCGCCTTTTATTTAGAATTAAGTTTATCATAAACTTCTTTGCCTATTAATTTTCTTATTGTAGTATTTATTTTTCTCAAATCGTTAAATTGAGCTACGTCAATATTTTTAATTTCATCAATTTTTTCTTTTGCTATAACTATTTTTTTATTATTTAATAATTTATTAATATAATCTACTCTATCTGACACATATTTTTTCTTGTCATCTAAAGAGATATCAGTCATCTTGTATATCAAATTGAATCTAGAAAATAATTCTGGAGAAATTTTTTCCTTCAATTTATCTGATTTAATATTAGATGTAAAATATATTATATATTGATTTAGATTATATTCTCTTCCTAATGAATCAGTAAATTTTCCTTCTTCTAATAATTGTAAAAAGAAATTAAAAATTGGTTTACTAGCTTTCTCAAATTCATCTATAATAATTATTTTTGACTGACTTTTTGAAATCTTTTCAGAAAGTTCTCCATGCTCACTACCTATATACCCTCTTGGACTACCAATTAAGCTACTTAAAGCATGTTCATCTGAATAGTTCTCAAAATTAAGTTTTATAATATCTTCTTTTCCATATAGCTTATTATGTATAACTCTTGCTGTTTCTGTTTTCCCAATACCAGGATTTCCAAAAACAAATACAGATAAAACTGGTTGCATATTTATCTTATTGAACACTCTAAAGTTTTTTATTTCTTCAATTAATCTTCTTCTAAAATTTTCATTTCCATATATTCTGGTATTTAATTCTTTACTCAAAGAATTAAACTCCGTTTCATCAATTTCTACTACTGATTTATTTGTTTCTATTTCTATATTTAATATTTTTTCTAATGAACTTATTTTTTCAATTAAATAATATAAATTATCTTTTATCGTACGTGAATATTCTTTTTCTACTATAAACTTAATTTTTTCTAATGGTTTATCTTCTAAAATTTGCAAAATTTTTTCTAGTATCCCAATAGAAATATCAATTCTGTCATAATTAAATAAGCTTGAAGCATCTATATAATAGTCTTTATTTTCTTCAAATTGATAATTTTCTTTAGTTGTTAATAAATTAATAATTGTTGCATTCTTTTCTTTTAATTTTTTCTTGATTTCCTTTCTATTTTTCTTATCATATTCGTAAATAATAAAATCCGACATTTTTACCATCCTTACTAAAAATCTATATCTTGTACAATAGCTATAATATCAATATAATGATATTCTTTGTTTTTAATAACTTCATCTTTATCATTCTCATCAGTTTCATATTCTACATTTTGTTCTTGATTACTTTGCTCTTGAGCATATAATGATAATTTGCTTAATTTTTTGTATATTTCTGAATATCTATATTTCCCCTTATATATTCCAATTACAGAGATTTCTCCTATTTCTAAATCAGATATGCTATATTGACTTTCTAATTCATTTTCAGTTAGCATTGGAATCTTAATTATTATATCTTGATTGTGATTGCTTTTATTTTTCCCACTAAAAATATATGAAGAATCCTTAAGTAGAACTTCAAATACAGAAGTAATATTTACATCGCCTAATCCCTCTATCGCTACTTTATTGAATATGCCACTTTGAATAGTTTTTACTGCCAATATATCACTTGCATTCATTGTAGTCAGTGAAATATTATTAAGTTTTATCAATTGACCTATCTTACAATTATTTAAATTTCCAGTTATTTTTGCGTGAGTATATATATCTTTTAAAATTGTAGATTTGGTACTAACTACATTTACTGTGTCAATAACCTTCCACGATTTGTTTCCCTCTGCACTTGCATCAAAGGAAAAATTGGGAATTGCATTTCCTATGAGTGGTATCTTTTTTAAGTCTTTTGTTCCTATATTTCCTTCTCCTTCCAACTGTAAATCTGTATTACTTTCTTTTGTTTGCCCTGTTTTTATCTTATTATTTTGTAGCATAGCTATTTCATATGCTTTTGCATAATTTATATAATAGATATTAAACATCATTTCCTCCTTTTAGCAATTTTTGATACATTTTCATAAGTTCTGCTACACAATCTGATTCCGTCATATTTCTCCAGTCAAAACCATAGGCTTCCATGACTGCTTTATCATTTTCCTGATGTGATTTTCTTAAATCTGATGGCATTGTCAATTCATCATATAAATCTGCAAGGGAACTATTAGTATATTTATTTCTAACTTCTAAAATCATTTTTGCTGTCTTTTCAATTTTTTCTTTTTGTATTTCTGTAGGTTTAGGTAATGGAAAATTATTATAAACTATATCTTTTGAATATCTATAATCAGATTTTAATCTACCAGCGACAGCTCTCATCCATGCCATATGTACATTTGATGTTAGTATTCCAAAATCATATATTTTTGCATCTGGAATAATCAATGTTCCCATTACAGGAATAGTATCTTTATTTAAAAAACCTATAGGAATATACTTTCTTCTCTCTGATGAAACACAAGGAATTAAAAGGTATCTATCAGGATTAATTTGTTCCCTAAATAATGTTGGAGTTTCTGCTAGCCTTAAAGATTCAGCAGTATTTGCCCTTATTCTATCTTCTCTACATTTATTTACTCTATCTAATACTAGAGGCATCTTTCTTAATTCAGTTGGTTCACATCCAACCAACCATAAGCAATATCTATCCTTGTTATTAATAAATTCTTGAGCTCCAACCATTTTTTTAATCCATTTCTTCGATTGTGGGCATTTTTTAATAAATTCATTATATTCGTCTTTCTCTATTTTTAAATTATTATAGTCACATGGTTTATTAGGTGCCACCATCTTTTTTCTATCATCAAAAGGTTTATTTCTACTTTCAATAAATATGTTATCTGCATCAACAAGATATGCATTAATATTCTTAGCTTTACAAACTCGTCCATCTTCATAAATGTATTTCTCAATATTATCATTTCCACTATCAAATCCTATGATAATACAGTGAACATGAGCTTTTAGCGAAGCTTCACTATCCCATCTAAAAGTTTTATGTGCAAATATTATTCTAACATTATATTTTGTCATTATTTTCCACAATATTTCTGTTTGTTCTCCTTGACATATACTATTTGTAGATACAAAAGCGCATCTAATTCTTGTATTTTTTATATAGTCTCCCGCCAAAATATACCAGCAAGAAACATAATCTAAAGTTCTATATTTTGAATTATTATCGTTTCTAAATACATAGTCCATATCTTCTTTTTGTCCTTGTGCAGAATACTTTGACCCAACAAACGGTGGATTTCCCATTATATAATTCAATTCATTTTTATCAACAACATCATTCCAATCAATTCTCAAAGCATTACCTTCAATTATATTCGTATAACTCTTTAAAGGCAAAAAATCTAAATTCATATGTAATATTTCTTCTGTTTCATGCATCATTTGACTTTCTGCAATCCATAATGCTGTTTTTGCAACAGTTACTGCGAAGTCATTTATCTCTATTCCATAAAATTGTCCTATTGAAACTTTAATTGGATTAATACTTGCATCTCCAAATCCTATTTGTCCACCTTGTAAAGCATCTAATCCTTTATTTTCCAATCTTCTTAAAGACAAATATGTTTCTGTTAAGAAATTACCTGAACCACATGCTGGATCAAGGAATTTTAATTTTGATATTTTATCTTGAAAAGCATATATTTTCTCTTTTTTAGTTTTTAAAACTTTTAAAGAAAGTATTTCATCTAATTCAGCTTTTAAATCATTCAAAAATAATGGATCGATTACTTTATGAATGTTTTCAATAGATGTATAATGCATTCCTCCACTTCTTCTTGTTTCTGGATTTAATGTACTTTCAAAAACAGCTCCAAATATTGTAGGACTAATATCACTCCAATCGAAATCTTCACTTGCTTTAGTTAGTAATAATTCTTTTACTTTATCATTTAAGTTAGGAATTTCAATATCTTCATCTGCAAATAATCCACCATTAACATAAGGAAAACTTGCTAATTCTTCATCTAGATATGGATCTCTTTCTTCAGGTTTTTGGTCTAATACTTTAAATAAATCTATTAAAGCTCTTCTTAAATCTTTTGTTTCAAACTTATTTAAATAGTCATGAAACATTTGATGTTTTCCAAATAATCCTGCATCTTCTGCATATAAACAAAATACTAACCTTACACAAAGCATATTTAAGCTTTTAAGAGATTCTACATTTTCAGGATTTTTGTATAATGGCAATATTTCATCATATATTTTTCCAACTAATTCTCCTGCTTGAATAGATATTTCCATTTCTTTCTTTAAGTTTTCATTTTCCTTATCAACGATAAATTGTAATCTATAATATTCTTTCTCTAAATCTTTTAAAAATATTTCTTCAGGCTCTCCATTTGGGTTTTCCATGTTGTATATTAAGAAAGATTTAAAATTACATGTTATTACCCATTTAGGATGTTTTGATAATGGTAATTCAGCTATGTATTTTTTAGCTTGTTGAAAAGGATTTAAAAGTGAACCATCTGATTGTCTTATTCCTTTTCTTAAATCTTTATCTATGCTTTTTTGTTCAATTAATACTTTAGTTGTAGGAATATATCCATCTATAAATCCAGTATTTTTATCTATATGGACTTGGTCTTCAAATTCTATAAATTGTTCAGGTCTTTCTATTCCATACACTTGACTTAATAATTGTAGCCAAAATGTTTGAGATTGACCTTTTTCATAACCTTTATCTTTCCAAAACTCTGCAAATTGTTTTGCTGCTTGTTTTTGTTCCTTTTCAGTCATAATATTTACTCCTTTACAATCAATATCCTAAATCCTTAATAAAATTTCTTAGTACTTTTATTATTTCATCAAATTCTATATTTTCAGCATATTTATTTTTATTTGAATATTTATTCCAAGTATTTTTTAATGTTTCATATTCTAACATTTCATCAAATATTTGATTATAATCTTTTAAATAATCTAATGCATTTCTATTTGTTAGAGTATTATTAAATGCTTTTTTAAAGTCAGAAATATTTATATCATTTTTGAATTTAGTTAAAAATATGTATATATCATAAAAATCTTTCATTCTTCCATTATATAATGTTCTTCTTAATACAGTTTCAATTTTTTCCGATAATATGGTTTCAATATTATAAGAATCAATATGTATAGTTTTATCTTCAAATAGCGAATAATAATCGAATTTTAATTGACGAGGAATAATCTCATCTCCAGTAGAAATGTCAATTTCTAAAGGAACAGTCAAATTTTCTAATTTACCAGTAATATGATATTTATTTCCACCATATTCATCATCTTGTCTAATATCTGTAATGTTTACAACTTCAAATTTTATATTGTCCTCTAGTTTTATAGACAATATTTCATTAAGGACCTCTACCATTTTTTCTTTAGACACATCAATTCCTTTTATTGAAATATCTATATCTCGTGTATTTCTACTTTCAATTCCAAACATAGCAGAAAGTAGTAAGCCACCTTTAAGAATAAAATTTTCACTATAGTTTGAAACAGAAATCCTTTCCAATATTCTTTCAAACATAAATCTTCTGTATATATCTAAATGTTGTAACCCTGTTTTTTTCTCTAATTCTTTTGCTTTAATATTTAATTCTTTATAAGTTATCACTATATTAGTACCTCCATAATATTTTGCAATTTTTCATATACATTTAGCTTTTTAGCATATTTTTCTAATGTAATTAAGTTTCTATGCCTTTGTCTAAAATAATTATTTATGATTTTATTATAAACCTCTAAATCAACTGAATCTGGATTCTTTAATATATCGCAAATACAGCGTTCGGCATTATATATTTTTATAGGATTTCCATAAGGACTTTGAATTTCAGTTATACCTAAATCATATTTATCTTTTGCTACATAGTGAATATTTAAGTCATCATTAATATGTTTCCCAGTTATTGTTGTTACATCTAACTTGTATGGAGATCGATCACTAAACTCTAAAAGGTAGCAGGCTGTATTATAAGAAAAAACAATATTTGAAATTCTTTTTTGCAAAATATAATATTCATCTTCTATAAGGTTATTATCAATATATAACCCATAAGAAACTTTACGAATTATTTCTTTTTCAACAAAATTAGGTATTAAAACTCTAGAAATACCTATTTGTTCAAATTCCTTTGAAGAAATATAACCATTATGTTCTTTTAAGAATTTTTTTAATTTCTCTTCCATGATATTCTCCTTTTACACTTTTGCTTACATTTTAACATATTTACGCACAATTGTAAATATGCTCTTATAAATTCTTTTATTATTTTTTCAAAAAATTTGATATTTATTAAAAAAAATAGATTTTTAAATTTTATTTGTACGAAATTTTATGCATTTGCAAAGAAATTCGTACAAATAATTAATAGTTTTGCTATTTTTCTTACGAATTTTTTTGCCTTTTCAACTTTTTTCGTTAATATAAATTCGTTAATATAATTTAAAAAATTAACCTAATTAGCTCCATTGTTATAAATATATGGAGTCAATTAGGTTAATAGTATTATTTATAATTGTATTTCTGTATTATCCATAATTAATATTCCTTCGTAATTCCCAATGCTTTTTACATAGATCCAGTCAATTTGAACAAAAAATGCTTCATTAATTCGTTTTAACGGTCTCGATTTATTCGAGGTCTAGAATTAATGAAGCTCTTTTTTCTTTTTATAAATTAAGTTAATTATCTCTATAAATTGTAATTTGTATTACTTTTTCTTTTTATCTTTTTTTATACTTGAGCCAATAGCAAGTCCTATAATCATACCTGTACAAACACATAGTGGAAGATAATATGTTACATTGGAAATTGCTATAACTATTGCTCCAATTACTGCGCCAGCTGCAACACCATAACACATTCCTTCTCTAGAATATGTATTATCTTCTTTTTCTTTTTGTTCTTCTTTTTCACTATTTTCTTTCATTATAAATTCCTCCAATTCTACAGTTTAGTAGACAAATGCCTCTCGACACTAGCCCCTATTCA
>ULWD01032928.1_pt1 | contig 60232 bp, 61 predicted proteins | sample 1960011 | NCBI WGS metagenome assembly ULWD01 (sample SAMEA4835803, study PRJEB28245) | human gut metagenome | biome: gut microbiome; material: fecal sample | place: Denmark | collected 2008 | reverse complement strand
ATAGGTTATTGAAAATATATTAATATTTTCTTTAGCCTATTTTCCTTTTTTTGACAAAAAAATATAAAATAACTCGTAATAACTGAAATAACTGAATTTAAGAACTTTATAAAATAAAAGCAAATAATAAAAAATAAAAAAATCAAAAAAAGATATTGAAAAATGACAATATAAATGATATAGTGACAGTAGACGACACAAAAAGAACACAAAAATAACAAAAACGAAAGGAGCTATGTAAAAAAAAATTACATAGAAAAAAATATATGGGAAAATACGGATTTGATGATGAAGAAATAGAAGAATACAATTATAATAAAAGATCAAGAAATGGAAATAAATCTACAAAAGATAAAAAACAAGCAAAGAAAAGTGGAGTAAAAACATTTTTTAAAGTGTTAGGAATAATTCTATTAATAATATTTCTAATTGCATTAGGAGTAGGAATAGGCGGTTATACATATATAAGAAATTCTTTAGGCGAAATGCAACACGTAGATATTGATGAAAGTTCGATAGAAGTAAATGAAGGCGTAAAGGAAGTAATGAAAGGATACAGAACAATTGCACTTTTTGGAGTAGACAGTAGAGAGGACCAATTAGAAAAGGGTACAAGAAGTGATTGCATAATGCTTGCTGTAATAGATCAAAATTCTAAAAAAGTAAAATTAGTGTCTGTTTATAGAGATACATATCTTTTAATATCAGGAAGAAAATTAGATAAAGTAACTCATGCATATGCTTTTGGTGGACCACAGCTTTCATTAAGTACGTTAAATACAAATTTAGACTTAAACATAAAGGAATTTGCAACAGTTAATTTCGATTCTTTAGTAGATATAGTAGATGCAATTGGTGGGGTAAAAATAAAAATAGAATCATCTGAAGTTAAATATATAAATGACTATATAACAGCAACAGCAGAAATAGTTGGAAAACCAGCTAAAACAATATCTAGTGCAGGAACGTATACATTAGATGGAGTTCAAGCAGTAGCTTATTCAAGGATTAGATATACGGCAGGTGGAGATTATAAAAGAACAGAAAGAATGAGAACAGTATTAATGGCAATAGCAGATAAAGCTAAGACTTTAGGAGTAAGTGAATTGAATAGGTTAGCCAAAACAGTATTGCCAAAGGTTTACACAAATATAAATGCTGATGAAATTATCTCATTATTACCACAATTAGCTACATACTCATTTGATGAAAGTATGGGATGGCCTTATGAAACAAAAGGAGACACAATAAGTGGAGTATGGTATGGAGTTCCTGTAACATTAGAGCAAAATGTAGAAAAATTACACAAAGAAGTATTTGGACAATCAGATTATAAGGTTTCAGACAAGGTTAAAGAAATAAGTAATTCAATAGTTAAAAAAACAGGATATAAATAAAACTCTAAAAATATTTTAACAGTTAAAAAATTGTAAAAATGAAAGGAGAGGAGTAGGAAAAATAAATCCTACTTACCGAATAATATGGAAGTCTTAGATAGAAATACAATTACAGCTCAAGAAGTAATGTTAGAAAATGTACAAGGGATAGAGAAGAAATTTGACCTTAAGAAATTTTATGTAATAGTAAAAAGATTTATAGATGTATGTGTATCTTTTATAGGATTAATTGTACTATTACCAATATTTTTAGTGATTTCAGTAATTATTAAATTAGACTCTAAAGGACCTGTATTCTTTGTACATAAAAGAGTGGGAAAAGATGGAAAAGAAATAGGAATATACAAATTTAGAACAATGGTAGATAATGCGGAAAGTTTAATTAAAAACTTTACACCACAACAAAAGGCAGAATTTGAATCTAACTATAAATTAGAACATGATCCAAGAGTAACAAAAGTTGGAAAATTTTTAAGAAAATCATCATTAGATGAATTACCACAAATTTTAAATATTTTAAAAGGAGACTTATCAATAATAGGACCTCGTCCAGTAATTGAAAAAGAACTTGAAAAATATGGAAAAAATGCAAAAAAATTTATAAGTGTAAAACCAGGATTAACAGGATTTTGGGCTGCAAATGGTAGATCTGATACAACATACGCAGAAAGAGTTCAAATGGAACTTTATTACATAGACCATATGTCATTTAAATTAGATGTACAAATATTTTTTAAAACAATAATTGCAGTAATAAAAAAAGAAGGAGCAAGATAAAAGGAGATAGGGCAATGAAAAACATTAAAATGATAGTAGCAACACATAAGAAATATCAGATGCCAAAAGATAAAATGTATTTACCTATCCAAGTTGGTGCAAAAGGAAAAGAAGATTTGGGATATCAAAAAGACAATGAAGGAGAAAATATTTCTAGTAAAAATCCATATTATTCAGAACTTACAGGACTTTATTGGGCTTGGAAAAATTTAGATGCAGATTATATAGGGTTATCACATTATAGAAGATATTTTTCTGAAAAAAAATTGATACCTTTAAAAGAAGAAGATAGATTTAGAAATGTATTAACATATGAAACACTAGATAAATTATTAGATGATGCAGATATTATTTTGCCAACTAAGAGAAAATATTATATAGAAAATATTTATGATCATTACAAGAAAACCATGTATATAGAACCACTTGATGAGACTAGAAAGATTTTAGAAGAAAAGTATCCGGAATATTTAAAAGAATTTGATAAAATTCATACAAGAACTTCAGCACATTTATTTAATATGTTTGTAATGAAAAAAGACAAGCTAAACGAATATTTAACTTGGCTTTTTGACATATTATTTGAATTAGAAAAAAGATATGATCCTGCACAATATGATAGCTTTCATGCTAGATACTTAGGTAGAATTAGTGAAAGACTTTTGGATGTTTGGATTTATACTAAAGGTTATAAATATAAAGAGGTAAAATTTATGAGCATTCAAAAAGTTCATTGGATGAAAAAAGGAACTTCTTTTATAAAGTCTAAGTTTACTGGGAAAAAGTATGAGAAAAGTTTTTAGGGAGTAAAAAATGGAAGATTTAATTTCTGTGATTGTACCAGTTTATAAAGTTGAAAAATATTTGAATAAATGTATAGAGAGTATTGTAAATCAAACATATAAAAATTTAGAGATTATATTAGTAGATGATGGTTCACCAGATGAATGTGGAAAAATTTGTGATAATTATGCTCAAAAAGATATGAGAATAAAAGTTATACATAAAGAAAATGGGGGGTTATCAGATGCCAGAAATGCTGGAATTAACATTTCTAATGGAAAATATATTTCATTTATAGATTCTGATGATTATATAGATCTAGAATATATAGAACTATTGTATAAAACAATAAAAAAAGATAAATCGGACATGGCAATAAGTTCTCATAAAGTTATTTATGAAAATGGAACAATTTTAGAAAAAGCAACAAAAGAAAAGTCTATTTTGGAACCAAAAGAGGTATTAAAAAGAATTTTATATGATGATGGAATTGATTTATCAGCTTGGGCAAAATTATATAAAATTGAGCTTTTTGAAGAAATAAGATATCCAAAAGGTAGACTTTTTGAAGATGCAGCAACAACATATAAATTAGTAGATAAATGTAAAAAGATTTCGATTATTTCAAAATCTACATACAATTATATCATAAGAGGAAATTCTATAACGAATGTAAATTTTTCAGAGAAAAAAATGGATTTAATAATTTCTACAGAAGAAATGTGCAATTATATTAAGAAGAAATATCCAGATTTAGAAGAGGCAGCAAATAGGCGTTTGATGTATGCATATTTAAGTACATTAACACAGCTTATAAAATCAAATAAAAGAAATAAGAGCGTTGAAAAAAGGTTATATGGTTATATAAAACAAAATTCAAAGATGATTTTGAAAGATAAAAATGTGCCTAGAAGAGATAAGGTAGCAATAATATCAACAAAATTTGGGCTTGGATTTTATAAAATAATATGGAAGATATATGAAATATTGACAGGGAGAAGATAAAATGAAGCAAGAAAAAATAGACTTTGTAATAATATGGGTAGATGGAAATGATCCTGAATGGCAAAAAGAAAAAATGAAATATGATAATTCTATAAATATAAATAATGATTCAAGAGAAATAAGGTATAGAGATTGGGATAATTTACAATATTGGTTTAGGGGAGTAGAAAAATTTGCACCATGGGTTAATAAAATTCATTTTGTGACATGTGGACAAGTTCCTAAATGGTTAAATACGAATAATCCCAAAATAAATCTTGTAAATCATTCAGATTATATTCCTGAAAAATATTTACCAACATTCAATTCAAACGCAATAGAGATAAATTTACATAGAATTGAAGAATTATCAGAAAAATTTGTTTATTTTAATGATGATATGTTTTTGATTAATAAAGTGAAACCACAAGATTTTTTCTTTAATGAAAAACCTTGTGATGCTGCAATTTTAAATGCTAATATTTCACATAGAAAGAATAATAATCATGCAGAAACTGCTAATATGGATATAATTAATGATTATTTTAAAAAAAATGAAGTGTTGAAAAAGAACTTCTTTAAATGGTTTAACTTTAAATATGGAAAGCAATTAATAAGAACAATATGTTTACTTCCATGGAATGATTTTCCAGGAATACTAAATTCACATTTACCTAATGCATTTTTAAAATCTACATTTGAAAGTGTATGGGAAAAAGAAAAAGATGTACTCGAGGAAACTTCTAGTCATAAATTTAGAGACATAATGGATGTTAATCAATGGATATTTGAGGATTGGCAATTAGCTAGTGGTAATTTTCATCCTAGAAATGCGAATATAGGAAAAACATATGCAATTTGCGATGATGATGATTTTAATCAAAAAATATACAACATAATTAGAAAACAAAAAATGAAAATGATTTGTGTCAATGATATGGTATTAGAAACTGATTTTGAATCTAAGAAAAAACAATTATTAAGTGCTTTTGAAAAAATATTGCCAGAGAAATCAAGTTTTGAGATATAGGAGGAATCAGTATGCATATGTATATAATATTATTAGTGATATTGATTATATTAACACTGGTATCTTTTTATGCAAATAAGAAAGATATTACGTCCCCTTCGTTTGTATCATGTGTGGCATATATATTATGTACTATATGTGCAATGTTGGGACTCTTTTCATGGAATAATGTTACAATATCATGGAATTTAATTGGAATAGTCGTTGTTGGACTATTGTCATTTATAATTGGAGAAATTATAGTAAGAAAAGTATATGCGAAAAATAAAAAAAATGGTGCACAAATAAATTATGATATAATAAAAATAGAAAAATGGAAAATAGTGTTTTCTATTTTGGTTATTATAATTGAAATAGTATTGATGTTTTGTGAAATAAGGAGAATTGCTGTTGCTGCAGGTTTTGATAAAAATAATAATATATTAAACATGTTTTCATTTTATAGAAAAAAATCACAATTATTTAGTACAGAACTGGTTAATAATGGATTGAAAATTAATCTTATTGTTTCACAAATTAATAAATTGTGTAATGTTTTGGGAATAGTATATATATATGTTTTTCTAAAAAATATAATCAACAAAGATAAAATAAAAAATAATATAATTTATGTAGTTCCGGTATTATTAAGTTGTATTTTAGCACTTATGTCAGGAAGCAGAACTCAAATAATAAAGTATGTAGTGGCAACGTTTATGATTGGATTTATATTATATGGTCAAAAAAATTCATTTAGAAAACTCTTTAAAAGATTGGTTACTATAAGTTCTTGTTTGATAATTATAATATTACCGTTATTTTATATTACTTTACCATTATTAGGAAGAGAACAGGATAAAGACTTTTTTACTTATATAACTTTTTATTTAGGGACTTCAATACCATCTTTTGAAAATTATTTGAATAATTCACCACCAAAAGGTGAAATTTTCGGTGAGGAGTCGTTGAGAGGAGTTAATTCATTTCTGAATAAAATTGGAATAATAGATAAAAACACACCAGTTTCAAGGGAATGGACAAATTTTCCAGGGAGAAATCATTCAAATGTATATACCGCCTTTAGAAGATATATGCAAGATTTTGGAATAACTGGAGTAATAATATGTCAATTTTTATTTGGAGTGACATTTTCATTTTTCTATTTATTAGCTAAAAATGATAGAAAGGGAATTTGGCTTATTTTTTATGGATTATATTCATATATGTTAATAGATCAGGTAAGAGATGAATTATTTTTTACGACATTTGTACATATTAATTTATTCATAAATATAGTTCTTATATTTTTTGTTTATTTTGGAATAGTCAAGTTTGAAATTAAGGATATACCAATTTATAAAGATAAACTAAAAAAACTATTTAAAATTGAGAGGAAGAAAAATGCGAACTAAAAATAGTATAATTAATTTGATTGTAGCAATTATAGGACAATTTTTTGGTGTAATTATAAGTTTTGTAAGTAGAGTGTTTTTTATTAAATATCTAGGTTCTGAATGTTTAGGAATTGATGGATTATTTACTAATATATTAACAATATTATCATTAGCAGAATTAGGAGTTGGCTCTGCTATGACATTTAGCCTATATAAGCCAATAGCAGAAGAAAATAAAGAAAAAATTAAAAGTTTAATGAATTTATATAAGATATCATATAGGGTTATTGGAATCATCGTCATTGTTCTAGGAATATGTATGTTACCATTTTATAGAAATTTAATGGATGAAGTACCTAATATAAATAATTTAAATCTTATTTTTATGTTATTTGTATTAAATACTGCTATTTCATATTTTTATGCATATAAAAAATCATTAATTATATGTAATCAAAAGAAATTTATAACAACAATAATTAAATATATGGCATATTTTTTTATGAATGTAATGCAAATTATAATATTAGCAGTAACGAAAAATTACATTTTGTTTTTGACATGCCAAATAATATTTACTTTGATTGAAAATATATGTAATTCAATTGTTGCAGATAAAATATACCCATATTTAAAAGAAAAGAATATAGAAAAATTAAATATAGAAGAAAAAAAGAAAATAAAGAATAATGTAGTAGCAATGTTATTTCATAAAATAGGTAGTGTTGTAGTAAATTCAACTGATAATATAATAATTTCGAAATATATAGGATTGGCTGCAGTTGGGTTATATTCAAATTATTATATGATAACAAATGCATTGATAATTATAACAAATCAAATATTTGATGCAATTGTAGCTAGTATCGGAAATCTAGGAACTACTAAGGATACATCAAAAATGAATGAGGTATTTGATAGAGTATTTTTCCTTAATTTTTTGGTGTTTGGAATGTTGTCAGCAACTATGGCTGTTGTAATTAATGATTTTATTACTATATGGGTTGGAGAAAAATACCTTTTTGATGTTTGGACTACATATGTGATTATAATATCATTTTACTTAAGAGGAATGAGAAAAAGCTGTATAACTTTTAGAGATGCTTTACGGAATATTTTGGTATGATAGATATAAACCAATATTAGAATGTATAATTAATTTAGTTGTGTCAATAGTATTAGCTAAAAAAATTGGTGTTCTTGGAGTATTTTTAGGAACTATTATTAGTACAAGTACAACATCACTTTGGATAGAACCATACGTATTATATAAACATGGTTTAAAATCTAAAATAGGAAAATATTTTTATAGATTTGCAATATATACATTGTTTACAGTAGGTACATTTATTGTTATGAAATTTGTGTGTGGATTTATTAATGGAGTTTCTTTATTGACATTTATCTTAAAAGGAATGATATGTGTAGGAATATTTAGTATTATAGTAATATTATTTTTCTATAAATCAAAAGAATTTAAATATTATATGGATTTAATAAAAGAAATTATAAGTAAAATAGTAAATAGAGGAAAAGTACATGGATAATATAAAAAAGACTAGAGATTCTAATATAGAATTATTAAGAATTGTATCAATGATAATGATAGTGGTACATCATTATGAAATGTTTGCAGGATTTACTAATAATGGAAACTTATCCTTAAATTCATATATAGAGATTGCACTATATTCATTGGGAAAATTGGGAGTAAATATATTTGTTATTATAAGTGGGTATTTCTTAATAAATTCTCGATTTAATACTAAAAAAGTTATTAAACTTTGGATGCAAATATTATTTTATTCTGTGAGCATAATGATAATATTAAAAATGTTAAATATAGTGAATGTTAGTACTAAAGAAACTGTCAAATACTTTTTACCAATATCATACAAAAAATATTGGTTTGCATCTACGTATATGTATTTATATTTGATATTTCCTTTTTTAAACAAATTTGCCCATAGCATAGATAAAAAAACTTACAAAACTGTATTAATATTATTATCAATGATGTTTTCAGTAATTTATTCTATTATATATAAGTCAAATTCTTTCCAAACAGGAACAGGAGTGTTTGAGAATTTGGTATGGTTTGTATTTTTATATTTATTAGCAGGCTACATTAAGGTATATGGAATAAAATTTTTAGAAAATAAAAAGAAAAATATAATTTTTACAATTATATTAATAATTGTGTTTTTTGGAATATTATTCATATCACACTTTATGTATATTAAATTCCATAAATTAAAAAACATTATAAATTATTATACTAGAATGAATTCTGTATTTTTATTGCTTTTAGCAGTCACAATTTTTTATGTTTTTAAAAATATAAAAATAAAAAATAGCAAAATAATAAACCTAATAGCTAGAAATAGTTTTGCTGTTTATTTAATACATGAACATGAAGCAATAAAGAATCCTATGTGGAAATTTATTAATTCTATAGTAGTGCAATATAGTAATGAATACATTATTATATTAGGGTGTATTATTATATTTTTTACAATAGCAGGAATTATAGAAAAAATAAGAATATTGTTAGAAAAACATATATTAAAAATTGAAATATTTGAAAAGATATTTACCAAATGTGATAATTTAATGAATCTTGATAAAGGGGAATAAATGGAAGAAAAAAAAAAGAATATAAATTATTCATTTAAGTTTTTGTATGCTATAGGAATTATATTAATAGTTGCTGGACACTGTAAGAATGGAGGAATATCATTATTTTATGAATGGTTCACTCCGTATGCATTTCATTTAGCATTATTTACATTTGCATCAGGTTACTTTTATAAAGATGATTCAGACAAAGATATGAAAAGTTACATTTGGAAGAAATTTAAAAAGCTGATTATTCCAATGTATGTATGGAATATAATTTATGCTATATTCATCCAGATAATTAGACTAAAGGATTTTTCAATTGGAGGGGGTTTTACTATGTACAATATTCTTATAGCTCCTCTATTGAATGGACATCAATTTGCATTTACAATGGGTTTATGGTATGTAGTGCCACTATTTGTAATAGAAGTATTAAATGTATTGTTTAGAAAAATATTAAAATTAAAAGTAAAACATATTAATGAATACGCAGTTTTTATAATATCATTATTATTGGGAATGTTTGGAATATACATAGCAGCAAATGGATACAATAAAGATTGGTATTTATTTTTAGATAGAATATTATATTTAATACCATTTTATTTTTTAGGGATTTTGTATAATAGACAACTTGAAAAATATGATAAATTAAGCAATATAATGTATTTTTCAATAATTTTTATAATTCAATTAATAACTATTACGATAAATGGTAAAACAATTAAGTATACTCCATCTTGGTGTAATAATTTTACTAATAATCTGATCAGTCCATATATAATAGGGGCTACTGGAATATTTTTTTGGTTAAGAATATCAAAGATATTAGAGCCAATAACATGTAATAGTAAAGTAATTAATTATATAGCTAATAATACATATTCAATAATGATTCATCAATTTTTAGGATTTTTTACTGTGAATACAATTTTTGCAGTATGTAGTAAGTTCATATCAACTATGAATGATTTTAATTGGATAAAGTATAAATCTGATGTATGGTATCTTTATATTCCTAAGTCATTAAACCAGTGGTACATAATATACTTGATTGCTGGAATTTCAATACCATTATTGATATCATATATGTTAAATAAAATAAAAAAATTATTAGAAATACTTATAAAAAAATGTAGAGAAAATAAATTCATAAAATATATAAAGTATTGAATGATTAAAAATAAAATTATAAGACAATAAACCGAGAAGTAATGATTGAAAAAATTTGATTAAAGAATATAATAGGATAAGAGGAGAAAAATGAAAGAACATAAAAGTCTTGAGGCTATATCTCAACATAGTACTCTAGGAAAAAGAATAGTATATTTGGATGTATTAAATATAATAGCAATTGTTGCGGTTATAGCTATGCATTGTAATGGAATTGTTCACAGTAATCCTAATATTCGTGCTTGGAATACAAGTTTAATAGTAGAATGTATATGTTATTTTGCTGTACCATTGTTTTTCATGATATCAGGGGCTAATCTTTTAAAATATAGAGAAAGATACAATACAAATGAATTTTATAAAAAAAGATGCTTAAAAGTATTGATTCCATTTATATTTTGGGCTACAATAATGTTTGTATGGAAAATATTTATTATAAATAGTATATCAATAGAAACAGTAAATACGCCAATAAAATTATGGAATGCTTTTTTTAGTAACAAAGAAGAGACAACATATTATTTTATGTTTGAAATATTAGGAATATACTTAATTATCCCTTTACTTTCTTTGTTGACCAAAAACAAATATAAGAAAACATTATGGTTAACTATTGGATTGTTTTTTATATTTAATGCAATGTTACCTAATATATGTTCATTAATAGGGATTAAATGGTATAATTCATTAGGTGTTCCAGTTTCTGGATATGTAATTTATGTTATTCTTGGATATCTTTTATCAGAAGAAAAGATTGAAAAAAAATGGAAATGCATTCTTTATATAGGAGCAATATTAGGGGTTATATATAGATTTGTTACAACATTTATATTAAGTAAAAATACGGGATGTGTTGTAAAAATAACATGGGGATATTCATCTTGGCATTGTATGCTATTATCTTCGGCGGTCTTTATATTTGTTAAAGATTTAGAAATTAATGAAAAGATAAGTAATAATGAAAAAATTCAAAAAATAATTTCAAAAATAGCAGGATGTAGTTTTGGAGTGTACTTAATACATATGATAGTGAAATATTACTATACTAATATATTTAATATTAATACTTCGTCGTTGCATTTTAGAACGTTAGGAGTAATTGGTGTATATTTAATAAGTTTATTGATGGTAATGCTACTTAAGAAGATACCATTAGTAAGAAAAGTATTACCATAGGAGGAAAAATATGAACTACGATTATCTAATAGTAGGCTCAGGCCTATATGGCTCAATATTTGCTCATGAAGCAAAAAAAAGAGGAAAAAAATGTTTAGTAATTGAAAAAAGAAACCACATAGCAGGAAACATTTACACAGAAGAAAAGGATGGAATCCAAGTACATAAATATGGAGCACATATATTCCATACGTCAAATAAAGAAGTATGGAACTATATTCAAAATTTTGCAGAATTTAACAGATACACAAACTCACCAGTGGCAAGATATAAAGATGAATTATATAATTTACCATTTAATATGAATACATTTAACAAAATGTGGGGAGTAGTAACACCAAATGAAGCAATGGCAAAAATAGAAGAAGAAAAGAAACAAGCGAATATTACAGAACCAAAAAATTTAGAGGAACAAGCAATAAGTTTAGTAGGAAAAACAATTTACGAAAAACTTATAAAAGGATATACACAAAAACAATGGGGAATGGAATGCACAGAGCTACCAAGTTTCATTATAAAAAGACTTCCTGTAAGACTAATTTACGATAACAATTATTTTAATGATTTATATCAAGGAATTCCAATTGGAGGGTATACAAAAATAATTGAAAAAATGCTTGAAGGCACTGAAATTAGACTAAATACAGATTTTTTTGAAAATAGGGAAGAATTTGAAAAAATCGCAGAAAAGATTGTATTTACAGGCCCAATAGATGAATATTACAATTACAAATTTGGAGAACTAGAATATAGAAGTCTAAGATTTGAAACAGAAGAATTAGATATGGCAAATTATCAAGGAAATGCTGTAGTAAATTATACAGAATACGAAATACCATATACAAGAATAATTGAACATAAACATTTTGAATATGCAAAAAGTCTAGGAAAAGAAGATACAATAAATAAAACAATTATAACAAAAGAATATCCAGATAAATGGTTAAAGGGAAAAGAACCATATTATCCAATTAATAATGAAAGAAATAACGAATTATATGAAAAATATGAAGAACTTGCAAAAACAGATAAAAAAGTAATTTTTGGTGGAAGATTAGGTCAATATAAATATTATGATATGGACAAAGTTATAGCAGCAGCTCTTGAATGTGTAAATAATGAATTTTAGAAGGTGAGGTAGAAAAATTCAAAGTTTTTCTACCTCAATATTTTTATATTAAAATGAAAAAATAATCGAAAAATGTAAAAACATTATGAAAACCATTGCCAAAAAAAGAATTGTATGTTATAATTGAAGAAGTTTACAAAAAGAGAAATTGCATAATTATAATTAATAATACATAAAACTTATTAATATATAAAGTGAGGAGAGAGATAAAAGTAAATGGAAGAAATCGATTTAAAAGAATTATTTAAAGTATTTTGGGAGAAAAAACTTTACATTGTTTTAACAGTTATAGTATTTGCAGTATTTGGAGTTATATATAGTACAAAAATAAAAACACCAGTTTATTCTTCAGCTGCAACACTTGTTTTAGTACAATCACAAGGTGGAAATGATTCAACTTCGTCAATCACTGCATCAGATATTACATTAAATTCAAAACTTGTTTCTACATATAGTGAAATCATTAAAAGCAATACAACAATTAGAGATGTTATATCAAATTTAGGACTTGAAATGAACGAGTCTGATATAAGAAAAAACATAAAAGTAACAGCTGTAGAAGATACAGAAGTTATAAAAATAACTGTATCAAACGTTGATGCTGAACTTGCAAGCAGAATTGCAAACGAAACAGCAAATGTTTTTATACAAAAAGCAAAATCAATTTATAAAATTGATAATGTTCAGGTTTTAGATCAAGCAGAAACATCAACAAAACCATCAAATATTAATCATGTAAAGACAATAGTTATTTTTATGGCTATCGGTTTAGTTATTTCTTGTGGATATGTATTTTTACAAAATATGTTTGATAACACAGTTAAATCTGCAAACGATATTGAAAAAGCGATAAAAGTACCAGTATTGGCATCTATTCCAACGAATAGATCAAGAGTAGGTAAAGGAGGTACAAATTAATGAGAAGAGAATTGATAACACATTTTATACCAAAAGCACCAGAATCAGAAATGTTTAGAAATTTAAGAACAAATATACAATTTATGAATGCAAATAAAGAATTAAAAACAATTATGGTTACATCAACAATGCCTGGAGAAGGAAAAAGTTATGTATCTGCGAATTTGGCTGTAGTATTTGCTCAAACTGGAAAAAGAGTTGTTTTAGTAGACTGTGATATGAGAAAAGGAAGACAATTTAATATATTTGATGTTTCACCAAGACCAGGTATATCAAATTACCTATCAGGAGTAGTTGAACAAGATTTTAGAGGAGATATTTCAGATGTTAGTAACTTTATCCAAGATACAGATGTTGAAAACTTAAAAGTTATTTCAGCAGGAAATGTTCCACCAAATCCTTCAGAACTTTTAATTTCAGAAAAAATGGATGAATTTATAACAAAGTTAAAACAAATATGTGATGTTGTAATATTTGATGCTCCACCTGCATTAATAGTTACAGATGCAGTTATATTAGCAAGACAAGTAGATTCATGTTTAGTAGTTACAGCACATAGTGAAACTAAGATGGAAAATATTCAAAAAGTAAAAGAGGCAATAGAAAAAGTAGGAGCAAAAGTTTCAGGTATAGTAGTTAATAAAATGCCTACATCAGGTAATAGATATGAAAATATGTATTACTATTATGGTTCAATCGTAGCAAAGGAAGATGCAAATATTTTTGAAAAATATATAAATAAAATAAAAGATTTTTTCAAAAAAAATCAAGTAGATAATATAAAAAGAAATAAAATTAAAAGAAATCATGCATCAATTCATCACCATAATAATAATGTTATAATGGCAGAAGGTCCATCAAAAAATTTATATGATGATATAAAAATTGATTTAAAAAAATAGAAAAGGAGGAATGATGTGGCTTAAGAAAAGCTAACATCTGTAAAAAATGATAGATTTTCATACACATATTATTCCAAATATAGATGATGGTTCTAGAAGTGAAGAAGAAACTAATTCTTTGCTTCTAGAAGCATGTAATGCAGGATTTGATAAGATAATATCAACATCACACTATTATGTTTCAAGATATGAAGCAAATGTTGCAGAAAGAAAGAAAAGTTTAAAAAGTATTTCAGAGAATTTTAATATGAGAAATAATAAAAATATGGAATTCTTTTTAGGAAATGAAATATTTATTGTTCCAAACATTATTGAATTAATACTTGAATGTAAGGCATCGACAATAAATATGACACGTTATACCTTAATAGAATTACCATTGCGTAATGAGGTTTATAATGTAAAGGAAATATTATATTCTTTAATGGAAAAAAAATGTAAACCAGTTATCGCACATCCAGAAAGATACAAGGTAGTTCAAGAAAATCCAAATTATTTAATAGATTTAATAGAAATGGGTGTATTATTTCAATCAAATTATGCAAGTATAATAGGATATTATGGAAGTGAAGCAAAAAAAACTGTAAAAAAATTGTTACAAGCAAATATGATTCATTTTTTAGGCTCAGATGCTCATAGAGAAGGTACAATTTATCCTGAAATTCCAAAAATTCTTAAAGAATTAGAAAAAATAGTAGGAGAAAAAAGACTTAAAGAACTTACAACATTAAATGCAGAAAAAATATTAAAAGATGAAGATCTTGAAGCATACCAACCTTCAGAAATAAAAAAAGGTTTGTTTAGTTTTTAAAAATAATGTTATATAGATAGTGTGAATTTTTAATATTGATATATAGTGTTTTTTAAAGTATGTAAAAAATAAATTTTTTAATACAAATAAACTGATAAAAAAACAATATATATCAATTTTTTTATATAAAAAAATTATTGTTATAAATTTGTAATATAAATGTAAAATAAAACACTTGAAAAAAACATTTTTAAGTGATATATTATTAGCATAATATTTTAACGAAAGATGGGATGAAATTATGAAATTTTTAAATTTAACAGATCCATTGTCTTTATTATTAGTTGTTTTAGGAGTGGCTCTACTTATATTTTTAGGACAAGAAATAAAGAAAAGTGCAGTTGCTGCAATACCATTAATTGCTTTTTTAGGAGTACTTGTAGGTCATTTAATTCAAGTAATGAATTTAAACGAAGAATATGCATATTTAGCAAGCACATTATATAAATGTATCGCAATTGATTTTGGATTCATTTTACTTACATTTTTTGCGTATTTATGGGTAGATGATATAGAAGCAAAGGATAAAAATATAAAAAGTATCGATAATAGCCTTGACTGGTTTTGGAAAGAATTTTAGTAAATGGAAGAATTTCATCTTGATTTATCAGGTGAAATTTTTTTTGCTTGACAAAAATAAATAAATTGTGAGAAAATAAAAAAATAAATTATATAAACATAAAAGAAAGGAGATATATATTAGATTTAAAAACTAGTATATACTTAAATTATGGGTTTTTTTGATAAATTAAAAAGTGGATTAAACAAAACAAAGGAATCATTTAATAATGTATTTAGTAATTTTAGAAAAGTAGATGAGGAGTTTTTAGAAGAGCTTGAAGAAATTTTAATTATGTCAGATATAGGAATGGAAACATCTACAAAAATAATAAATAAATTAAGAACAAGGGTAAAAAGAGAAAATTTAAAAGAAGAAAATGAAGTGAAGGAAGCATTACGTCAAGAGATGAAAGAGATTCTCGATGAGATACCAGCAGAATTACATTTAGATACTAAGCCATCTATAATTCTAGTTGTTGGAGTAAATGGAGTTGGTAAAACGACTTCAATTGGAAAAATAGCAAATAGACTTATAAAAGATGGAAAAAAAGTAACTATCGCAGCAGCAGACACATTTAGAGCAGCGGCAGTTGAACAACTTGAAGTTTGGGCAGATAGAGCTGGTGCAGAGCTTGTAAAAAGAAATGAAGGATCTGACCCTGCATCTGTAGTATATGAAGCAATAAAAATATCAAAAGAAAATAATTCAGATGTTTTAATAGTTGATACAGCTGGAAGACTTCATAACAAAAAATATTTAATGGATGAATTACACAAAATAAAAAAGGTAATAAGCAAAGAATGCGAAGAATGTTCACAAGAAGTTTTATTAGTATTAGATGCAACTACTGGACAAAATGCTATAAATCAAGTAAAAGCATTTAAAGAGGAAACAGATGTAACAGGACTAGTTTTAACCAAACTAGATGGTAGTGCAAAAGGTGGAGTAGTAATAGGAATTGTTCAAGAAAACAAAATTCCTATAAAGTTTATTGGAATTGGCGAACAAATAGATGATATGGAAAAATTTAATAGCGAAGATTTTGTAAAAGCTATTATTTAAGAATAATTTTAGTATTAAGGAGGCATAATTTTATGCCTTGTGAAAGGAATGATATAAAAGTGAAAGAAACAGTAAAAACAAACACTAGAAGAATTGCAGTAATATTGTTTTTGTTAATATTTATTGTAATTTCATATATCAACTTAAGAGGAAGTTATTTAGAGTACAAAGAATTAGGAGAAAACTTTATAAACGTATATAAAGCTAATTTAAAATATCAATTTATAATTATGGGAATTAATTTCATTATAATGTATACTATTATGTACTTTTCTGGAAGAGGAATAAAAAAGGGACTTAAAGTTTTCTTTGATGAAGATAAAAAGAAAATGCCAAAATTGCTTAATAAATCTATAGCATTATTTGGGTCTATAATACTTAGTGTAATTGTTGCAATTGTTTTTTCAAACAGTCTTATCTTATGGTCAAGTAATACTTCTTTTGGAAGTACAGATAAAGTATTTAATTTAGATGCATCTTTTTATGTATTCACAGAACCATTAATTAAAATGTTTTTAATATATTTAGGTGGAATTTTAATAGGAATAACTTTATATTCAATACTTTATTATATTATAGTATTTAATAAATATTTTGATGGAATAGATAAAGAGACGTTCAAAAAAAGTATGCTTATGAAGAGTATATTTAAAAATATTAAATTATTATCAATAGTTATTGCTCTATATACATTTGTAGGTACTTTAGACATTGTATTTCACAATTTTTTAACTACAGATAATGAAATAAAACTAATAGGTGCCGGATTTATAGATTCTACTATAAAACTATGGGGATATATAATTTTCAGCATACTAATAGTAGTAGTTTCATTTAAAACAGTAAATAATATAGAAAAAGAAAAAGGGCAAATATTTAAAACTATTGCGGTATTACCAGCATATTTAGTTTGTTTATTTGTTATAATTATTGTATTTAATTTAGTTTTCGTTCATCCAAATAAATACGACAAAGAGAAAGAATATATAGAGGCTAATATTGAAAGTACAAAAAAAGCGTATGGAATAGATTCAGAAAATTTTAATATTGATTATTCTGGAACTGTTACTGCAGAAGATATTCAGGAAAATCAAGATTTGATTGATAATGCAGTTATTGTAAATAGTGAAACAGTACTTAAATATTTAAATTATAATCAAACAGGTGCGGGCTATTATAAATATTCAACAATTGGAATTGGCAAATATGATGTAAATGGTAAATCTGTTTTAGCTTATGTAACTCCAAGGGAGATTGTAAGTAATAAAAGAGCATATAATAGCAAAACTTATGAATATACACATGGGTATGGAGAAATTATAACAAATGCTACAAAATTTGCAGAAAACGGAGAAATTAGTTATATACAAAGTGATATATCAGGTAAATATGATGCTATAAAAATAAACACACCTCAAATATATTATGGCTTAGAAACAAATTCTACAGCAATAACAAATTCAAAAAAACTTTCAGAATATGATTATACATATGATGGGGTTGAATATCAAACTTCTTATGAAGGAAATTCGGGATTAAAATTAGACTTCTTAGACAGATTAGTTTTAGGAATAAAATTAGGAGATTTTAATATTGCATTTTCAGGAAATAGAACATCAGATAGTAAAATTTTAATTAATAGAAATATTATAAAAAGAGCAAAAAAAGCATTACCAAATGTAATTTACGATGAATCACCTTATACAGTTATTGATGAAAATGGGGATATATATTGGGTTTTAGATGCATATACAACATCAAATAAATATCCATATTCTACATATACACAAGTGGAATATGATAATCAAAAAATGGAAATAAACTATATAAGAAACTCTATTAAGGTTATTGTAAATAGTTACACTGGTGAAATGAAATTTTATATAACAGATAGAACTGATCCTATAGCTATGGCATATCGAAATATATATAAAGATTTATTCCAAGACTTAGATAGTAAAATACCAGAAAGTATTTCGAAACAATTTGTTTATCCTAAATTTTTGTATGACGTACAAGCAAGTAAATTAGAAGAATATCACAATAAAAAAGCAGATGTACTTTATAGAGGCGATGATACTTGGGAAAAGGTAAATTATTCATCAGCAGCTACAAATAAATCAACAAAATCAATTCTAGATTCATATTATACAATGGTAAACGAAAATAATGCAGAAGAAATTGGTTTAATTCAAGTGTATGTTCCTAAAGATAAACAAAATATAACATCATATTTGGTAGGAACAGTAGAAGATGGAAAAAATATTTTAAGAATTAAATCTTTATCATCAGATACAAGCATTATAGGACCAACACAATTAGATACACAAATATCTCAAAATGAAGAAATTCAAAATGAAATCAATAAATTATCTACAACAGGATATAAAGTTACTAAAAATATGATTATTCTTCCAATAAAGAACACACTTCTTTACATAGAACCAATATACCAAACAGCTCTTAATGAATCTAATTTACCTGTTCTTAAAAAGATAATTGTTGAGTCAGGAAATAAAGTAGCAATTGGAAATAATTTAAATGAAGCATTAGCAAATTTGCTTTCTCAATCAGCTACAAATATAGAAATAGAAAATTTAGATGACTTAGATGGTTTAATAGAATCAATAATAAAAGCAAATAATAATTTAAAAACATCTATAGATTCTAAAAACTTAGAAATGATGGGAGCAGATATAAAAAGATTGCAAGAATTAATTAATCAAATGGAAAAACAAAAAGAAACAAAAGATAAAGGAAATACGAATGTTATTAATGATAATACAGTAAAAAATAATGAGAATATTACAAAGAATAATAATATTTTCGAATAAAATAAATAAAAAAGGTAATTTGAAAAAGTTAAATCAAATTACCTTTTTTTGAAAGTATTAAATAAATAATTTTTGATACCCTTCTAAACCTTTATAATTTAAAAATCTGTTTAGATTATTTACAGAAATTCCTGTTTCTCCTGAAACATCTTCAAGAGTAGTTAGTTCTGAATCATTTTTTTCAATAAAATTTTTAAATGTTGATAATTCTAAATTATCCTTTGCTTGACATTTAGCACAAACATAACCTCCATTTGTATAGAAAACACCACAACGAGCACATCTAGTTACTTCCATATTTAATACCATTCCTTTCTAAAGGGTATAAATCAGGTTCAAATTTGTAATTATTTTGTAACCTTATACCAAAATTCGTTAAAACAACAAAATTATAACTTTTAGTTTTGTTTGTTTCACATTGTAACATAGTTTGCAAAAAAAAGAAATATGTTTTTTAAATTTTATTGATATTTTGCTCAAAATATAGTAGAATATGTAATGTTTATAAAATAAATGTTTTGAATTCTAAGGTTGTTAATTTTAGTATTTAAAAATTAGAACATAAAAACAGAATAAGGAGGACATATGTTAGAACAATTAATTTTTACCACTGTAGCAGTTGCTTTGTTTGGGGTAGGTTTCTTTAAAATGATGAAGAATGATGATTCAAGCTACATCAAACTCTTAGTAATAGAAGCTTTAGGAATTGCAATCAATTTTATATGTTTTATTTCTAATATAAAAATAAATTTATTAATAAAAGTACTAATTTATACAATGTCAGTTTTTTTGCCAATTATTATATATTTCTTCCAAAGTAAAAATATAGATATAATAAAAAAAATAGAGCAAATAAAAATAAAAATGTATTTAGTCTCAGGAAATGATAAAAAAGCGAAAGAAAAATTAAATTCTATAATAAAGCGAAATCCAAATAATTATGACGCACATAAAACTTTAGCAAAAATATATGAAAATGAAGGAGGAATAAGAAGGGCTATCGATGAATATGTGGCTTGTATTGAAATAAACAAAAAAGACTATGATTCATACTACAAAGTTGCATCATTTTTAAAAGATCTAGATAAAAAAGATGAAGCTATTCAAATGTTTGGAAGTCTTTTAGCTAAAAGGCCAAATTATTATAATGCAAGTATTGAGTTAGGAAATTTGCTTCTAGAAAAAGAAATGTTTAAAGAGGCTGCAATTGTATTTCAAGATGCAATAAAATTTAATACTTTAAATTATGAGTTAAATTACTATTTGGGAATTTCTTACACTATGTTAAATGATTTTCAAAATGCTAAAATGTGTTATGAAAAAGCAGCTCAGATTAATGCATTTGAGTATAGATCGAAATACAATTTGGCAGAAATTGCAATGTTATATAAAGATATAGATTCTGCTGAAAAATATTTTAGTGAAGCAATGCAAGATGAAGATTTAGAAGCGGATAGTTATTATGAATTGTCAAAAATAAAATTAATACAAGGCCAAAAAGATTTGGCAATTAGATATGCGAACATGGCAATAGATATAGACAGTATGCAAATTGCTCCGAAAATAAAAAATGAGCCACTTTTTATTCCTATACTAGTAAAAATATCGATACCATTTAATTTGGAAAAAAGAGAGGAAAAAGAGCCATTATCAGAAAATGAAATTAGAGCAAAAGTGCATTTAGAGGAAACGTCAACTATTACTAGAAATATGGGATACAATAAAGAAGAATTTTTAAAAAGAAAAGAAGGACTAAATAGAGATTTTGATGAAAGAGAAAAAGATGTATAAAAAAATATACAACAAGATGTTGACATGAAAAAAAAATATTGATAAAATTATAAAAAAAAAGAAAGAAGGAAAATCAAAAGATGAAAAATCGAATTATTTTAAAAATTCTAGTATTAAGCATAATTATAGGATCATTAAGTATGTTAAATGGCATAAGTAATGCAACAGAAAATACAGACATAAAAACAATTTCAACTGCAGAGGAGCTTATAAACTTTGCAAAAGAAGTAAATGAAGGAAATTCTTATAAAGAAAAAAAAGTAACATTATTAAAAGATATAGATTTAAAAGGCAATGATAAAAATCAGTGGACAGCAATAGGAAATTATAGTAAAACTCCTTTTGAGGGAACATTTGAAGGAAATGGACATATAATTTCAGGTATATATATAAATAAAACAGCAGATTATACTGCATCTTTAGAAGGATGTGGATTATTTGGAACAAACAATGGAAAAATTCAAAATTTGGGAGTAGCAGGAAAAATTACTGTAATGAAAAATGGTATGGAATGTGCTGGAATTTGTGCTGAAAATAATGGAACAATATATCAGTGTTTTAATGCAGTAGATATTGAAACAGACTCTTGTATAAATGTTGGTGGTATTGTCGGATGGAACGGACAAAAAGATATTAATGGAGAAATAAAATCATGCTATAATATTGGAAAGATTGATTCTTCAAAATGTACCAGAGGAGGAACAACAGGAACAGGTGGTATTGTAGGCTTTAATTATGCTGGTAGTATAATTAATTGTTATAATATAGGAGAAATAAGGGGCAGAGAAGGCTCTATGGGAAGTATAGCCGGATTTAGTGATACTAGACCTGTAAATTGCTATTATTTAGATACACCTGGTTATGAAGGATATGATAATGGAAATGATGAAGCAGGTAAGGTTGAAAAAAAATCAGAAGAAGAATTTAAATCAAAAGATATTATAAAGATGCTTAATGCAACAAATTCAAAATCATTTGCATTTGATGAGAAAAATTTAAATAAAGGTTATCCAGTATTGTATTGGCAAAATGAAAAAATTAAAACAGAAGATGAAAAAGATGAAGATAAAGAAAATACCATAAATGAAAATAATATAAAACTAATAAATGCAGAAAACAAATTAGATAATAGTACATCAATAGATGAAACAAATTCATTGTTAAATAATGAAGTATCAGATAAATTAACAAATAAAATTGCTAATAATATATCTGGAACAGAAAGCCCAAAGATATTACCACGTACAGGAAATAGAAAGGCAATATTTGTTATAGTAATATGTACATTAGGAGTTATAGCATTTGCCTTAAAAATAAAATATAAAAATATAGATAAATAAGTACTCTGAAATGCTATGTCATAAGTGATATGGCATTTTTTAAAATTTAAGTTAAATGTTGAAGGAATTATAAAAAGGTAAATAGGAAAAAAATTAAATGGATAAAAAGAAGATAAATTATTTTTTTATGTATAAATTTTAACAATGAGATATAGTTTTAGAAAATTTAGCCAAAAACCTTGACAAATTTTAAAAAAAGGTGTAAAGTATATTAGTATTACAAAAAAGAAGGATAAAACATGGAAGAAAAAATAAGAATAAGTATGCTTTTACAAATATATGGAAAGCTACTAACAAAAAAGCAAAATGAATTTATGGAATATTATTATAATGAGGATTTATCACTTTCAGAAATAGCTGAAAATCAAAGCATTACAAGACAAGCAGTAAGAGAAATTTTATCAAAATCAAAAATAAAGTTAGAAGAATATGAAGAGAAAGTGGAATTATTAAAAAAAATTCAAGAAATAAATTCATTGCTTGACAAGCTAGAAGAAAAATCGAATTTAAAAGAAATACAAAAAATAAGAAAAATTTTAAATGACTAAAAGGAGGTCATTATGGCTTTTGAAGGTTTATCATCAAGATTACAAGAAATAACAAGAAAAATAAAAGGCGAAGCAAGAATTACAGAAAATAATATGAAAGATATGCTACGTGAAGTAAAACTTACATTATTAGAGGCAGACGTAAATTACAAAATAGTCAAAGAATTTATAGCAAATATACAAGAAAAAGCTCTAGGTCAAGATGTTATGAAATCATTAAAACCGGGAGAACAAGTTGTAAAAATAGTTAAGGATGAATTAGTAGAATTGCTAGGAGGAACTGATAGCAAACTAAACATTTCTCCAAATCCACCAACTGTTATTATGCTTGTAGGACTTCAAGGTGCAGGTAAAACAACTATGGCAGGAAAGCTTGCAAACTATTTAAGAAAAAATGGAAAAAAGCCATTAATGGTTGCATGTGACGTATACAGACCAGCCGCAGTAAAGCAACTTCAAGTTGTTGGCTCACAGCTAAATATTCCTGTTTATAGCGAAGAAAATTCAAAAGATGTGGTTGGAATTGCAAAGCGAGCAATGAATACTGCAATCTCAAAACTAAATGATGTAGTTATTTTAGATACAGCTGGACGTCTTCAAATAGATGAGACATTAATGCAAGAACTTCAAAATGTAAAAAAACAAGTTAGACCTCATGAAATATTACTTGTAGTTGATGCAATGACAGGTCAAGAAGCTGTAAATGTTGCACAAACATTTAACGAAAAAGTTGGAATCGACGGAGTAATCTTAACAAAACTTGACGGTGACACACGTGGTGGTGCAGCACTTTCGGTAAAAAAGGTTACAGGAAAGCCAATTAAGTTTATAGGTGTCGGTGAAAAACTAAATGAACTTGAAGAATTCCATCCGGATAGAATGGCTTCAAGAATTCTAGGAATGGGAGATATCTTATCAGTAATTGAAAAAGCTGAACAATCAATAGATTTAGAAGAAGCACAAAAATTAGAAAAACAACTTCAAAAAAATAAATTTGATTTAGACGATTATCTAATGCAAATAAAACAAATTAAGAAAATGGGTTCTTTCTCATCAATTTTAAAAATGCTTCCAGGAATGGGAAAACTAAAAGATATAGACATAGATGATAAAGAATTTGATAAGATAGAAGCTATGATTTCTTCAATGACAAAAAAAGAAAGAAGAGATCCAAAAATATTGAATGCATCAAGAAGAAAGAGGATAGCTCAAGGAAGTGGAACACAAGTCCACGACATAAATAAATTCATGGAATCTTTTGAAATGACACAAAAAATGATGAAGCAAATGAAAAATAAAGGTCAAATGAGAAAGATGATGAAAAATATGAAATTAGATCAGATGGATGAATTTAAAGATCTAATGTAAAAAATTAAATTAGTTATTGAATTTAAAATATATAAATCTGATGCAGACTTTTAATAACAGCATATATAGAACAGCATCAATTAGTGGGAGGTGAAAAAAATGGTAAAAATAAGATTACAAAGAGAAGGAAAGAAAAAAGCTCCTTTTTATCACATAGTAGTAGCTGATTCAAAATCTCCAAGAGATGGAAAAATCATCGAAAAAATAGGTACATATGATCCAATGACAGACCCAGCAACAGTTGTTTTAGACAAAGCTAAAGTTGAACAATGGATTAAAAATGGTGCAAAACCAACAGATACTGTTAAAGCTTTAATAGAAAAAGCTAAATAGTAAATTCAAAAACTATTAATTTCGAAAGGAAGAAAATTATGAAAGATATTTTAGAAACAATTATTGTAAATCTTGTAGATAACAAAGAAGAAGTTTCTATAAATGAAAAACAAGATGAACAAGGAATAGTTTTTGAAGTAAAAGTTGCTGAAAGCGACATGGGAAAAATTATAGGTAAGCAAGGAAAAACTGCAAAATCTATAAGAACTGTAATGAAAGCTATTTCTTCAAAGGAAAAGAAAAAAGTTACAGTAGAGTTTTTGGATAATTAATGACCTAAAGAAAGGATTTTAAAATGAAAAATTTAGAAGTAGGTCAAATTGTAAATACATTTGGAATAAAAGGATTTGTAAAAATCTATCCATATGTAGATGACATTAAAAGATTTGATAAATTAAAAAATGTATATGTTAAAATATCAAAAGAATTAAAAATGTTAGAAATTGAAGAAGTAAAGTATCAAAAAAATATGGTTTTAGTCAAATTTAAGGGAATAGAAACTGTTGAAGAGGCTCAAAAACTTTGCAATTGCTATGTAGAAATAGATAGAAAAGATGCTATACCATTAGATGAAGATACATACTTTATCGTAGATTTAATTGGTTTAGAGGTTTATTCTGATGAAGGAAATCTTTTAGGCAAAGTAGACGATATTTTTAATACAGGTAGTAATGACATATATGTTGTAAAAGATGAACTAGGAAAACAAATTTTACTTCCTGCAATAAAAGATGTTATAAAAGATGTCAATATTACAGAAAAGAAAATAACTGTTCATTTATTAGAAGGTTTAGTGTAGTGTTTATAAATAAAATAATATGAATTATAAATAAGGTAAAGATATGAGTAAAATAAAGTTTGATTGTTTAACGCTTTTTCCGGAAATGTTTAATGCACTAAAAGAAAGTATTATTGGAAGAGCAATTGAAAATGAAAATATAGAATTAAATCTAATTAATATAAGAGATTTTTCAAAAGATAAACATAAAAAAGTTGATGATACTCCATATGGTGGAGGAGCAGGAATGGTTATGAAAGCAGATGTTGTTTATGAAGCTTTTAAGTCAATTAAACAAAATGAAGCTGAAAAGCCAAAAGTAATTTATATGTCTCCACAAGGAAAAACATTAAACCAAAAAAAAGTCGAAGAATTATCCGAAGAAAAGCATCTTATAATTCTTTGTGGTCATTATGAAGGTGTTGACCAAAGAGTAATAGATAAAATAGTAGATGAGGAAATTTCAATAGGAGACTATGTTTTAACAGGTGGTGAGCTTCCAGCAATGGTGCTTATTGATTCAGTATCAAGATATGCTGAAGGTGTTATTAAAAAAGAATCGATAGAAGAAGAATCATTTACAAATGGAATTTTAGAATATCCACAATTTACAAGACCTGAAGTCTTTGAAGGAGTAAAAGTTCCTGAAGTATTGCTTTCTGGAAATCATCAAAATATTGATAAATGGAGAAAAGAAGAGGCTTTAAAAATAACGAAAATAAAAAGACCAGACCTTTTAAAGGATTTGGAAAACTAAGATGTACTTTTTAAGTACCGCTCAAAAATCTATTGTCTAAATTTATATTTAGCGCCAGTAGTTAAAAATTAAGGAGGAAATAAAAAATGGATATAATAAAATCTATTGAACATGAACAATTAAAGAATTCTATACCAGATTTAAAAGTTGGTAACACAGTTAAAGTTCATGTAAGAATTAAAGAAGGAAATAAGGAAAGAATTCAAATTTTCGAAGGAATTATAATTAAAGTTCAAGGTGCAGGAGTTAATAAAACTTTCACAGTTAGAAAAACATCTTATGGTGTTGGTGTTGAAAAAACATTTTTAATTCACTCACCATTAGTAGAAAAAGTAGAATTAGTAAGAGTTGGTAAAGCTAGACGTGCTAAATTATTCTACTTAAGAGACAGAGTAGGTAAATCTGCTAAAACTAAAGAAATTATCGGAGCTAGAATCGAAGATAAAGAAATAGTTTTAAAAGGTGGAGATGTAGCTGAAGAAGTTGCACCTGCTCAAGAAAAAGCAGAAGTTAAAGAAGCTTCAGTTGAAGAAGTTAAAGCTACAGAAGAAGCTAAAACAACTGAAACAAAATAAGATTATTTAAGAATAAAAAAATATTCATAAAAAAGGGTGACTTGATTAAAAGTTGCCTTTTTTTATAAATAGTAATATTAATATCTAGTGGAAAATACAAAAATAAAGAGAAGGAGAAAAATGAAGTAATTGAAGTTAACTTTATTTATATAATTTTATGAGAATTAGATTTAAAAAATGGGCAAGACCTGAACTAGAAGCGTGTAAATTTTATATTGATGAGCCAGAAAAAATAAAAGGAAAGTGGAAAGAGAATTTTAAGAATCCAAAACAAGAAATACATTTAGAATTAGGCTGTGGAAAGGGAACATTTATATCACAACTAGCTATTCAAAATCCAAATATAAATTATATAGCAATAGATTTAGTAGATGCAATGTTAGGATTAGCCAAAAGAAATGTTGAAACAGTATATAAAGAATCTAAAAGAGAAGTTGAAAATGTTTTGCTTACAAGGTTTGATATAGAAAGAATATTACTTATATTGTCAAAGGAAGATAACATTAAAAGAATTTATATAAATTTCTGCAATCCATGGCCAAGAGGTAAACATCATAAAAAAAGATTAACACATATAAGACAACTTGAAAAATATAAAGAATTTTTGTCGGAAAACGGCGAAATTTATTTTAAAACAGATGATGATGATTTATTCAGAGATAGTATAAATTATTTTAAAGAAGCTGGATTCGAAATTAAAAAAATCACATATGACCTACACAATGAGCCTATATTTGAGAATAATATTGAAACAGAACATGAAAAAATGTTTTCAAAACAAGGGATAAAAATAAAAGCCTTAATAGCAAGAATATAGTATTACATTGTAAAAGTAAAAAGATAAAACTTAAGCAATATGAAACTTAAAAATAGTATTGAAAAATACAAAAATTATGATATAATATACCCATAAATTTTGAAAGGATGATAAAAATGAAAGAAATAAAAATATTTGGACACAAAAATCCAGACACAGACACAATAATGTCAAGTTTAGCATTAGAATATTTAGAAAATCAAATTGAAAATAAAGATGCAAAAGCATATAGATTAGGAAAAATAAATAAAGAAACAGCATATGCATTGAAATATTTTAAAACAGAAGAACCAAAACTTTTAGAAAAGGTAGAAGAAGGAGAAGAAGTAATATTAGTAGATCATAATGAGTTTGGACAAAGTGTAGACGGAATAGAAAATGCAAAAATATTAAAAGTAATAGACCACCACAAAGTTGCAAATTTTAAAACATCTGAACCATTATTTTACTTTGCAATGCCAGTTGGATGTACTTCAAGTATTCTTTTTGAATTATTTAATATGAATAAAGTAGAAATACCTTCAAAAATAGCAGGTTTAATGTTAAGTGCTATTTTATCTGATACGCTTTTATTAAAATCACCAACATGTACAGAAAAAGATATAGAAGCTGCAAAAAAACTTGCAGAAATAGCAAATGTTGACATAAATACATACGGATTAGAAATGTTAAAAGCAGGAACAGATTTAAGCGATTTTACACCTGATGAATTAATTAATATTGATTCAAAGCCATTTACAACAAATGGAGTAAAATATCAAGCAGCACAAGTAAATACAGCTTCAATAAAAGATGTCTTAAAAGATCAAGCAAATATCGAAAAAGCCATGAATAATTTTATGGAAAAAAATGGTGTAGATTTATTTGTTCTAATGATTACAGATATAATCGAAAATAATTCACAAATTTTAGTTTTAGGAAAACAAGAAATAGCTGAAAAAGCGTTTAATGTAAAATTAGAAAATAATTCAGCATTTTTACCTGGTGTTGTTTCAAGAAAGAAACAAATAGTACCACAAATAGATAGTGTTTTATAGGAAGGATTTTTACAATGGAAGAAAAAAGTAAAGTTCAAGATATTTTAGAATGGATAGCATGCATTATAATTGCATTAATTATTGCAATATTATTTAGATATTTTATTGGAACACCTACTATAGTTAAACAACCATCAATGTATCCGACTCTTCAAGAAAATCAAAGATTATGGTTAAATAGGTGGAATAGAACAATCAAGAAAATGCCAGAAAGAGGAGATATAATAACTTTTGAAGCTCCTTCGACTAACGTTTTGACAACAAGTGAGATACAAGAATCACCTATAGCAAGATATGAAAAAGAGCCAACATCAGCTTTAGGAAAATTCTCTTATTATGTATTAGAAAATAGAAAAATTAGTTACATAAAAAGAGTAATTGGACTTCCTGGTGATCATGTTGTAATAAAAGATGGAAAAGTATATATAAATGATGAAGAGTATAAAGAAAGTTATTTACAACCAGGAGTTATAACAGATAACGGAAGAGGCAACATAACAGATGTAGTTGTTCCTGAAAACACTGTATTTGCTATGGGAGATAATAGATCACAGAGTACAGATTGTAGATGCTTTGGATGCATTCCATTAGAAAAGATAGAAAGTAAAGTTTGGATTAGAATATGGCCATTTGATAAATTTGGTAAAATAGACAAATAAAAATTATAAAGAACAAATTTTAACTTAAAATATAAAAAGAAAGGTGTGAATTTATGTTTGATAATATTATAGGAAATGACAAAATAAAACAAGAATTAGCTCATTCTATAAAAGCAAATATGAATTCACATAGTTACCTTTTTCTAGGAACACAGGGAATTGGTAAAAAGATGATTGCGAAAGAATTAGCAAAGATGCTTCTTTGCATTGGAGAGGAAAAATACTGTAATAAATGTAAATCATGTATAGAATTCGATACAGAAAATAATCCGGATTTTTTTATGATTTTACCTGATGGAAACAGTATAAAAATTGAGCAAATAAGAGAAATGCAAAGAAAAATAGTAGAAGAACCAATTATTTCGAAAAAAAAGGTGTATATAATAGATGATAGTGATAAAATGACAAAAGAAGCCCAAAATGCACTTTTGAAAACATTAGAAGAGCCACCACAATATGTTGTAATAATAATGATAGGTTCAAATGAAAATAATTATTTAACAACAATAAAATCAAGATGTAATATAATAAAATTTCAAGATATCCCGGATGAAGAAATAAAAAAACATTTAAAAAATAAATATGGAGTTTCATCCATTGATGAAAGTATGTTAAAGGCATTTGGAGGAAGTATAGGAAGAGCTGAGGTTTTAAGAGAAAAGGAAGATCTATATAAATCTATTTATACTATTATATCTAAAATGGAAGAATTAGACATTATAGATATGTTAAAAGAAGCAGATATCATTTATAAATCACAAGATGATAAATTTGATGTTTTAGATTATATAAATGTTATTTTATTTGAAAAAGCTAAAACTAAGCCAAAATACATAAATGGAATAAAAATAGTAGAAAATACTAAAGAAAGACTAAAGGCAAATAGTAATTATAATATGTGCATAGACAATATGTTGTTTAGCTTATGGGAGGAAATGAATTTTGAAAAATATAGTAGGAATCCGATATAGAAAATTAGGAAAAATATATTTTTTTGATCCACAATATTTAATTGTTAAAAAGGACGAATATGTAATTGTTGAAAACGAAGATGGCGAGGACATTGGAATTGTTGCCATTCCTAATAGAAAGATTTCAGAAGAGAAACTTTCAGCACCACTAAAAAAGATAATAAGAATTGCAAATCAAAAAGATATAAAACATTATGATGAATGCAAGAAAAAAGAAAAGGAAGCATTTAATTATTGCAATAAAAAGATAAAAGATTTTGGTTTAAAAATGAATTTAACAGATGTAGAATATAAATTTGATAATACAAAATTGCTTTTCTATTTTACTGCAGATGGTAGAATAGACTTTAGGGATTTAGTTAAAGATTTAGCTGCGAAATATAAATTAAGAATTGAACTTAGACAAATAGGTGTTAGAGATGAGATAAAAAGACTAGGTGGTAATGGAGTTTGTGGAAGAGAACTTTGTTGTTGCTCGTTCTTAAATGATTTTGAGGCAGTATCTATTAAGATGGCAAAAGATCAAAATTTAGCTTTAAATCCATCAAAAATTTCTGGAAATTGTGGAAGACTTATGTGTTGCTTAAAATATGAAGATGAAGCATATCAAGAAAAGTTATCAAGACTTCCACATGTAGGAGCTATAGTAAAAACAGAAGATGGAGAAGGAGAAGTAGACAATGTAGAAATTTTAAAAGAAGTTCTCAGAGTTAAGATAAAAAATGGAGAAGGATTTAAATATAAAAGATTCGATTTAAAAGATGTCAAAGTAATAAAAGATGTCCAAAATAAAGAGCAAAAAGAAGAGATAAGCAAAGAAGAAATGGAAGAATTAAAAAAGCTTGAAAAAGAAGAATAAAACAATAGATGTAACAATATAAATTTTAGAAGAAATAAAAGGTGGTGAAAAAATGGCTTATAAAATAGATAAAGAAAAATGTATAGGTTGTGGAGCATGTGTAGATGCTTGCCCAATGGGATGTATAGCAATAGCAGAAGATGGAAAGGCAGAAATAAATAAAGACATATGCATAAGTTGCGGAACATGTGCAGCAGTTTGCCCAGTTGAAGCACCTTGCGATGATAACGATTAATATTAAATATAAAAAATAACTTATAAGAAATTCTTATAAGTTATTTTTTTGCAATTATTTATTTGTCATTTCTTCTAAATCAAGTAATTCTTGCCATCTTTTATCTACTTCTTTTTGGAATTCTTCTATCATCCATTCATTACCAGGTTTAAACATATGCTTAAATCTTTTTTGTGGTCTCAAAAATTCCTCAATTGGTAACTTTTTAGCTGGTTTATATGTAATATGGTATTTACCATTTTCAAACTCATATAAAGGCCAATAGCATGTTTGAACGGCTAATTTATTTATAGTCATTAATTCAGAAGTGTCATATCCCCATCCACGTGGACAAGGAGAAAATACATTTAGAAAAGTAGGACCTTCTGTATAGATAGCTTTTTCTGCTTTTACATATAAATCCTTAAAATCGGCAAAAGCTATTGACTGAGCTGCATAAGGAATATGATGAGCAGCTAAGATTAATGTTAAATCTTTTCTAGATTGCATTTTTCCAGGAATAACTTTTCCTGCTGGTGATGTTGTTGTATCTGCAAATCTTGGTGTTGCAGAAGATCTTTGAATACCAGTATTCATATATGCACCATTATCATAACATACATATGTTAAATCATGTCCTCTTTCCATTGCTCCAGATAAACTTTGAAGACCAATGTCATATGTTCCACCATCTCCACCAAAAGCAATAAATTTAGTTTTTCCTCCGTTTTCAGGTTCTACCAATTTTCCTTGTTTCTTTAAAGATTTATAAGCAGCTTCAACTCCAGATAGTGTAGAAGATGCACATTCAAAAGCAGTATGAATAAATGAATCAGTCCATGCTGTGTAAGGGTATGTAAAAGTTGAAACTTCCATACATCCTGTAGCACCAGATATTACGGCGTGATCTTCTTCTTTTAAAGCTCTTAAAATATGTCTTGCCACTATAGGGGCTCCACATCCTGCACACATTTTATGTCCTTCAGAAAATCTAGAAGGTTTATTTGCAATAATTTCTTTCATATTGTATGCCATATTAGTTTACCTCCTTTAAAGATTTTGTTTTTAAACCTAAATATCTATATGGATTTTCTATATTTCCAGTTTCTACGATTTTTAATAAATCTTCATAAACACTTTCAATAGATTCAGTAGGAACATCTCTTCCACCAATACCATATATATAGTTAACTGTTGGAACAGAAATTTTATTTACTTGCATACCTGATGTGATATCTGTAAATAATGCTCCTCCAGCGGCATTTAATCCATCTGATTTATCTAAAACAGCAACAGCTTTTACTTTAGCCAAAGCCTTAGCAATTTCTTCAGATGGAAATGGTCTAAATACTCTAACTTTTAAAAGACCTGCTTTAATTCCTTTAGCTCTTAATTTATCAACAGTAAATTTTGTTGTTCCAGCAGTTGAATTCATACAAACAATTGCGATATCTGCATCATCTAATTTGTACTCTTCAAATAGACCATAATGTCTTCCTGTCCAATTTTCAAATTCTTTAGAAACTTCCAAGATAACATCTTTAGCTTTTCTCATTGCTTCAGCTTGTTGAGCTTTGTGCTCAAATAAATATGCTTGCAAATCTAAAGGACCAATTGACATAGGTTCTTTTCTATTTAATAAATAATGTTCAGGTTTATATTCTCCAACAAATTTCTTAACTTCTGAATCTTCTTCAAGCATAATATTTTCGATTGAGTGTGATGTAATAAATCCATCTTGACAAACCATTAAAGGTAGCATAACATCTTTATGTTCTGCAATTCTGTGAGCCATAAGTAGGTTATCATATGCTTCTTGATTATTTTCAGAGAATAACATAATCCAACCACTATCACGAACTCCGTATGCATCAGAATGATCATTATGTATATTCAAAGGACCTGACACAGCACGGTTTACCAAACTCATTACAATAGGAAGTCTTAAACTAGAGGCTATATAAATCATTTCCCACATATAAGAAAGCCCATTAGCTGAAGTAGCAGTCATAGCTCTGCTTCCAGCTGCTTCAGCACCAATACAGGCACTCATAGCACTATGTTCACTCTCAACAGCAACAAATTCAGTATCAACTTGACCATTTGCTACAAAAGTTGAAAAGTATTGAGGGATTTCTGTTGAAGGAGTGATAGGAAAAGCTGCTACAACATCTGGATTAATTTGTTTCATAGCAGTTGCAGAAGCTTCATTGCCACTTAATCTTTCTCTTATACTCATTATTAAACACCTTCTTCCTTCATTTCGATTGCTTTAAAAGGACAAACTTTCGCACAAATTCCACAACCCTTACAATAATCGAAATTAAAATCTTCTCTTTTTAAAGTTTCCTTTGAAACTGGAATTGCATTTTCTGGACAAACAGGAAAACAAAGACCACACTGTTTGCATTTTTCATCAATATAAATAGGACGCATACTTCTCCAGTCACCAGTTTTGCATTCTTTTGAATTACCGGCTTCGTATATGTTTCCACCAATAGTCATATCTTCTAAAAATGTATTTTTATCTATACTCATATTTATAATTCCTTACAATAATATTTAGGTTTTTACAGAGGTTTTACCTATAAACCTTTATCAAAGTATTTTATTAAAATTAAGTAAATAATTAATTTAAAACTTTTATTTCTTTTAAAGCTAGTTTTAAAGCATTCATATTTCCCTCAATAACTTCAGGTTTTTTAGCGAATTTATGTTTAAAAGAACCTTCCATATCTTGGATAAATGCATCTTCTGGCATAACATTACTAACCTTAACGATGGCAGCAAGCATAGGAGTGTTAGGAAAATATCTTCCCAATGTTTCCATAGATACTTTTCTTGCATCAATTGTATAAATTTTTCCTGTATAACCTTTTAAAACAGAACTTAAATAATTTATATCTTTTGTTGTATTTATAACTATAGCTCCTGTTTCTTTAAGACCTGCTGTGACATCAACAGTTTCTAGTAAAGTATCATCAACAACTACTACATAATCTGGATTATAAATGTTACTATGAACAGTAATAGGTTCATCACTTATGCGGTTATAAGCAGTGATTGGAGCTCCCATTCTTTCTGGACCATATTCTGGAAAACCCTGAATAAATTTACCAGTATTAAATGCAGCATCTGCTAAAAGTAATGATGCTGTTTTAGCACCTTGACCACCACGACCATGCCATCTGATTTCTATTAAGTTACTCATTGTTTACCTCCTAAAAAAATTAATACTTTTAGTATATTACTAAATTGCCTAAAAGTCAAGTAAATAGAAAGGTTTTAAGCAATTTTGAATATAAAGTATAGATAATAATTTTAAATTATTATTGACATAAATTTATTAAAAAAATATGTTAATAATTTTTTTAATGTTTAATGAAATAAAAAATGTTATTTAAGTCTATAAAAAAATATTGACAAATCCGAAAAAGCCTAGGAATCAAAGAAGAAAAAATATCAACGGCAAAGAAGATGATAAAACTAGGAATAGAAATAGAATTAATAGAACAAGCAACAGGACTTACTAAAGAAGAAATTTTAAAATGAAAAATTTTTATTAATGTATTATAATAAATTATATAAATCTTAAATGTTTTCAACAATTTTTCTAATTTAGTAATTGAATTTAAAATTAAAATATGTTATATTAACACAAAGATAAAAGAAGACAAGGAAGAAGAAAAATTGGAATTAAAAGGACAAGTTATTGGAATAATCTATCAAAATGAAATAAATAGTTATACTATTGCGGAGATATACGATGAAGAAAATGAATCAACTGAAACAATTGTAGGATATCTACCATTTATAGCAGAAGGAGATAGTCTAAAATTATTTGGGAAATTTGTGGAGCATAAAGAATATGGAAAGCAATTTAAAGTTGACACATTTGAAAAAATAATGCCAGAAACTTTAGATGCATTAGAAAGGTATCTTGGAAATGGAACAATAAAAGGAGTGGGAGAAAAAACAGCAAGGAGGATTGTCCAAAAATTTCAAGAAGAAACTATAGAAGTATTGAAATATGAGCCAGAGAAATTAGTTTTGATAAGAGGAATAAGTAAAGAAAAGGCCATAGAAATTTCACAAAGTTTTATAGAGCATTGGGAAGTATGGCAAATTGTGGGTTTTTTAGAGAAATTCAATATAGGTGTAGAAAATGCAAAAAAAGTATATGATAAATTTGGAATAAATGCAATTGACGAGATTAAAGCAAATCCATATATTTTAATAGATTTAGCAAGGGGAGTGGATTTTAAAAAGATTGACAAAATGGCACTAGATTTAGGTGTTGAAAATAATAATTCTAAAAGAATTAAGAGTGGAATAAAGTATGGCTTAATTCAAATTAGTTATAACGGTCATTGTTGTACTATTTTGGAAAATCTTGAAGAATATGTTTCAAATCTTTTAGGAGTCCCAAAAGAAGAAATCGAAAATAATTTAATAAACCTTAAAGCCAGTGGAGAAATAGTGATTGAAGAGCGTGAAGAAGGAGAAGAGTGGGTTTATTTAGAAAGTTTTTATAAAACAGAAGAACAAATAGCACAAAGAATAATAAAATTAGATAAAGCTCAAAATTTAAAAAAAGTAAAAAATATCAAAGAAGAGCTTTTAAAAGTGGAACAAGTAAATGATATTGAGCTTTCAGAAAAACAAAAAGAAGCAATAGAAGCAGTAAATAAAAATAATGTAACAATAATAACTGGTGGTCCAGGTACAGGAAAAACCACAATTATAAAAAGTATTATAGAAATATATGAAAAAAATGGAAAAAAAGTTGCTTTAGCAGCACCAACTGGAAGAGCAGCTAAACGTATGACAGAAACAACTGGAAAAGAAGCTAGTACTCTTCATAGACTGCTTGAAATAGGTAAAATAAATGAAGATGAATTATTTAGAAATTCTTTAGATTATCAGGGAAGTCCTATAGATGGAGATGTAATTATAGTAGACGAAATGTCAATGGTAGATATGTTTTTAATGAACTATTTATTAAAATGTATATACATTGGAAGTAAACTGGTTTTAGTTGGAGATGCTAACCAATTAGCATCTGTTGGTCCAGGAAGTATTCTAAAAGATTTAATTGAATCTGAAAAAATAACTACAATAAGGCTTGATAAAATTTTCAGGCAAGCTGCTAAAAGTAAGATAATTGTAAATGCACATAGAGTAAACGAAGGAATAGAATTTATATCTAAAGAAGAAACTGAAAATGATTCAAAACAGGATTTCTTTTTTATAAAACAACCTAATCAAGAAAAAATATTAACAGAAGTAATATCGCTTTGTACAGGAAGGCTTAAAAATTTTGGAAATTACGATTTCTTTCAAAATATACAAGTTTTAACACCAACTAAAAAAGGACTTTTAGGAACAAAAGAATTAAATATGTATTTACAACAAGCGCTAAATCCAAAAGGAGATTTAAAAGAAGAAAGAAAATCAGGAAATATAATTTTTAGAGTTGGCGACAGGATTATGCAAGTAAAAAACAACTATGATATTTATTGGGAAAAACAAGGAAGAACAACAGAAACAGGGACAGGGGTATTTAACGGAGAAATAGGAACAATCATAAAAATAAATGTAATAGAAAAAAATATAGAAATAAAATTTGATGATGAAAAAATAGTATGGTACCAATTTAATGAGCTTGAACAAATTGAGCACAGCTATGCAATAACAATTCATAAAGCACAAGGAAGTGAATTCGACGTTGTAATAATGTGTATTCCAAAAGCTGCTCCAATGTTACTTACAAGAAATTTATTATATACAGGAATAACAAGAGCAAAGGATTTATTAATAGTAATTCGGTGCAAATGAAACTATAAAATATATGATACAAAATGTAGATAGTAAAAAAAGAAATACAGGACTTAAATTTAAATTGAAGAAAATGTAAGAAATTAGAAGAGTGAAAGGAAAGACAAAAAATAGATTTTTTTGAAATAATAAAAGATATAATATATCCACCAATGTGTTCTATTTGTGGATCACCATCAAAAGAATATTTATGTAATAAATGCACAAAAAAACTAGAGAATATAGAAATGGTATCAAGAAAAGGCTTTTACAAAGAATTGAAGAGTATAGAAAAAGTTCAAGAAAATGATAAAAATATAAAAAGAATTGAATTAGGTAAAAATAATAGAAATGAAAACCATGAAAAAGAAAATTTTTATTTTGATGAACATATATATGAATTTATATATGATGGGGAAATAAGAAATTTAATATTACAATACAAGTTTAATTCAAAACCATATATTTATAAAGCATTTACAAATTTTTTCAAAAAAAATAAAAATTTGTATTTACATTTAAAAAAATATGATATAATAATGCCAATTCCAATAAGCAATAAAAGATTGAAAACAAGAGGATATAATCAATCAAGTTTGATTGCTAAAAGTTTGGCAAAAAATTTTAATATGGATTACGAAGAAAGGATATTAACGAAATATAAAGATAACAAAAAACAAAGTACACTATCAAAAGAAGAAAGGCTCTTAAATGCAAAAAATGTATATAAATTAAAAAGTGGAACAAACTTAAAAGAAAAGATAAAAAACAAAAAAATATTGTTATTTGATGATGTTTTTACAACAGGGTCAACTTGCAATGAATGTTCGAGAATCTTAAAAGAAAATGGAGCAAGACAAGTTGGAATTTTTACAATAGCAAAGGATTAAACTTAAGAAAAGAAAGGAGAGAGATGCTAAAAGCATCGGCTAATGGAAATGGAAGAATTAGTTGAAAGTATACTTGATTATGTAAGGTCAGACTATACAGATTATGCAATAATGATAAACGGAGAATGGGGATCAGGAAAAACCTATTTTTGGAATAATCAAATAAAGAAAAAAATAGATACAATGAAATTAAATGGTAAACGTTACACAACTATATATATGTCTTTGTATGGTATCTCAAATCTAGAAGAAATAAGTAAGAAAATATTTATGGAAACCAGTCAACTTTTAGATAGAGACTTGAGAAAGTTTATGGATACTCATGGACAAATGACAATACCCGAATATGCAAAAACAGGAATAGATATGGCAAACTTATTCGGAGCAAAGTCACCAGGAAATAAAGTAAATTATGCTGATTTCTTTTCAACTGATGATAAGGTTTTGTGTTTTGATGATTTAGAAAGAGCAAATGTTGATGTAATAGACATTTTAGGATATATAAATAATTTCGTAGAGCATGACCATATAAAAACAATAATAATATGCAATGAAAAAGAATTATCAACAAAAATAAAAAGTTCAAATTTGGAAATGAAAACATTTATAGCAACATATCTTTTAGATAAACAAGGAGAGCTTAACAAAAATGATATTCCTATGGTCGAGAAAATACAAGAAAAAATAGAGCATGTATTTGACAAAGCAAATGACTATGAAAGAATAAAGGAAAAACTAGTTGGAGAAACGTTTGAATATGCACCACAATTTGACTACATTATAAATGGAATTCTTATGAGATACGAAAATAACAAAGAATTAATGAAATTTTTAAGAGAAAACACATTTTTAATAATGAATACATTTAAAAAAAGTGGTACAAGAAATTTGCGTATATTAAAACATTCACTAAATGACTTTAGCAAAATATACGAAATGGTAGAAAGATTTTATCCAAATACAAACAACCTTGTAATGCAAACAATGCTAATATTTACAATAGCAATGTCATTTGAAATAAAAGCAGGGAAAATAACAAAAGAGAAATTTAAAAATATTCAAAATAATGAAGAATATAAATCTATTTTAGTTTCATCAAGAGTATTAATGGATAATAGACAGTTTTATATCAAAGAATTTGATAGTAACTATTATTATAATTTTAAAGCAGAATACAGGTTCTTTAAATTTATAGAATACTACATTCGTACAAGAATCTTTGATAAGAAAATTTTCAAAAAAGATATGGAAGAAATTGAAAATACTACAAATACAAAAGCTGTATCTGCATATAAACAAATTTTAACTCAAGAATATTGGAAGATGCAGGATGACAAATTTTTTAAAGTAGTAAATGAAGCACTAGAAGATGTAAAAAAAGGTGACATTGAATTAATAGATATGGTAAAATTATTTGCATATTATATACATTTTATCAAAAAAGATTTAGTTAGTTATGACTTGAAAAATCTAAAGGTAATGTTTATAAATGGAATGAATTTAGCAAGTCTTCATTCAAGTTATTGTGATAATCTAGAAGAGGAGCTAGGGAAGATTGCAATAAAAGAATTCTATACAACAGAAATGGAAGAAATTTTAGAACATTTTAAAAATTTAAATGAGCAATTACTTGAAAAGAAATATAAGGATTTAGCAGAAGATGTATTTAAAAACATACCAATGAAGATGCAACAGTTTTATGAAAAATTTGACAAAGAGTGTATGGATATACCAATTCTTAAATATTATGATCCATATCAAATGTTCCAAAGAATATCATGTGCAAGTAATGAAGACACGATGATAATTAAAGATAAGATAGTTAAAAGAAATAGAATTCATAAAGAAAAATTACAAGAAGAAAATAAGAATTTAAAAATATTAAAACAAATCATGGATGACTATTTAAAAGGAAAAGAATCAACAATTAAAACAGTTGTAATTAAAGAGTTCTCGAATGCGTTAATGGAAATTATAGAGGCAAACGAAGTTTAAAAAAAGTAAATTAGGGGTAAATTTCCCTAATTTACTTTTTTAATATATATAGTTTGATTATTAGAATAGATTACCATACCTGGCTTGCTTCCATGAGGCTTTTTAACAAATGATACTTTACAGTAGTCAACAGGTATATTTGTTGAATCTTTAGCTTTACTATGTAATGCTGCAAGTCTAGCAGATTCATGTATTGCATCTATAGAAGCGGTTTCACCAGGAGAAAGTTTTAAAATAACGTGACTTCCGTGAATGTCTTTAGTGTGAAACCACAAATCATTTTTACTTGCAAATTTAGTAGTTAAATAATCATTTTCTTTATTATTTCTTCCTACTAAAATAGTATAATCGTCAAATTTAAATTTTAGAGGATTAAAAGATGCAAGCTTATTTGATGTAAGATTTTTTTTCTTTTTCGTATTTACTTTTTTTGTGCTTTTTTGTTTGATTTTATCAGAAAAAATCGGACTTTCTGCCATTTCATCATATACATAAGATATTTCTTCAACCGTTGTACAATTATCTAATTCGTAAACAATACTTTCTAAATAATTAATATCTTCAATAGTCTCTTTTTTTTGTATATTTACAATTTCCAATGCATTTTTTAATTTATTATATTTTTTAAAAAATCTCTTTGCATTGTAACTTGGAAGGTACCTTTTGTCTAAAGGAATAATAACCTTTGCATTTTCATTATAATAATTTTCAAGCTCTATTTGAGATAGATTGTAATTAGGAATTTTATATAAATTTGCAGTAATAAGTTCTCCATAAAGCCTAAATTGATCCATTCCATTACACTCCTGAAGTTTTGAATCAATATTTTCAAGCCTTTTTTCATATTTTTTTAAAGTAACTAAAATCAAATTTAATACAGTATTTCGGTAATTTTCAAAAAGTTCGTTATGTTCTTTTTCAAAATAAAAATTATCGATAAAATAGTTTAATCTATATGCATCATTTTCTAACTTACTGGAAAGTTTTATAAAATAATCTTCCTTCTTTTTAGAACAATTTTTCTTTGAAACTGAGTAAGTTTCAAAAGTTAAAGAAGAACTATTTAAAATATCCCAAATATTATTATAAACTTCTAAAATAGAACTTTTGGAAATAGTTAAATCATTGTAATTTTGCAATATACCATATATGGTAGAGGAGCTTATTCCGTTAAAAACAGAAGAAATCACTTTACCTAAATCAATATTCTTAAATTTTATAATATTAGATTCGTTTAAATTTAATAAATCAGAATTTGAATGTGAAGAGTTTGTGGTATTTTTTATAGGAGATTTACTTTCTTTATCGATTTTAGAAGAAATATTATAAGAAATTTCATCTGTAAGGCAATGTTCAATTTTTTCATAGAATTCTTCAAAAGAAGAGAGACTTAAAAAATTCGCTTTGTTAGATTGGGGAAAACTATATTTTGAACCTGGATAGATATCTCTTAAAGAATTATTTTCAACAGAAGTATGTCTTAAACTATCAATGATTATTTCGGTTGAATTGGTTAGAATAATATTGCTATGTTTTCCCATAAGTTCAATAATAAGTTTTTTTGATATAATTTTATCAGGATTATCAGTATTTTCTAAATCAATAAAAACTACTCGTTCAAGTCCTTTAATATAGATGTCCTTTATTTTAAAACCTATAATATGCTTTCTTAAAAGCATACAGAAATTAGGTGCTACAGTAGGATTTTTATAGTCATGCCTTGTTAAACAAATTCTAGTATTATTTGAAGATATATTTATTAAAAGTGCAAGGTTAGAAAACTTTTTATAAAGACCAATTAATACTGTATTTTTATCAGGTTCATAGATTTTATCTATTTTATAACCAATTATATTTTGCAATTCGTCACAAATCTTTTTTGTCACAATACCATCAAATGCCATTTTAAGTCTCCTTTCAAAAATATTTATTTATTCTTATGTAATATGTTAGATTATAACATATTACCCATACTAGGTAAAGTGAAAAGATAAAATTAACATAAAATTAGACAAAATTTTAAATATATGGTATAATAAGAAGTAGATTGAAAATCTGAAAAAATAAAGCTCTGTAGAGCTAGGAGGTTAAAATATGGAAAGGACAACACGGAATTTAAATTCAAAGGCTAATTCAAAAACTCGTCAGCAGGCATATTCACAGGTATATAATGGAAGAGGTCAACAAACGTATGCAAAGAAAAAACAACAATCACAAGTTCAAAGAATTCAAAAAGGAAAAACAGTCAAACGTAAAAGGAAAACTAAGAGAAACATAGGTCGAATTTTATGTCAAATGGTTTGCCTTATTTGGGAAGAAGCAAAAAAATCATTAAGGAGAAATCCATTGGTCAGAAAAATCCCGGTGATATTGTTAATAGTGGCAGGATTATTTGTTATTTGCAATTTAATACCAGGTTTTGAAGATGAAAATGGAAAAGAAGCAGTAAAAGAAGAAAACACTAGTGTTGAAAAAAATGAAACTTTGTCTACAAATGGAGAGACTTTTTGTGAAGGATATTGGGTAGTAAAAGGAAAAAAACTCTCAAAAGACAAATTAAAAGCAAATGAATCAGAAGCAAACGAATCGAAAGCAGAGGATTCAGTAGAAAATGAAAGTGAAAATTTACTTTTAAAAAATTCTCAAGAAGCAATAAACTATTTTATAAAAGTGGCCTATGGAGAAATTGGAGGGTATGATAAAGAATACGTAATTGCTACAATGACAGAAATGAGGAATAGTGCTATAAAACACTATGATGGGGATTTGATGCAAGACTTGTTTTATCCAAACAGGTATAGTTGCGTAGATGATGGTGAAATATTTTGTGGAGAGGGAATTGCTACATTAGATATCATTCCTGAACAATTTAAGGAATATGCATATGATGTTCTAGCTGGAAAAGTTGATAAATCTTTCGACTATACTTCATATTATGCATATGGAGCTCTTCATTTTGACACTGGAAAAGAGTTTGCAGAGAGATATAACATAACACAATATAAAGAAGTTGGACCTCATGTATTCTTTTATGAAGAAGAGTGGCCAAGTGAGTTAGGATGACAATAAACCTCAAAAAAAGCATGTTATAAGTTTTTTTACTTAACATGCTTTTTTTTAAAGGCAGGAGCACATCTCCTGCCTTTATGTATTTTTAAAAACTCAAAAGAATTATTAAAAATAAAATAAAACCAAGAAAAATACTTCTGCCAATTAATTAATAATAAATTACAAATATACTAATAGTTATTACTATAACTATTTATTGCTCATGTTGTTTTCAACTTGTTGGATCATTTTTTTAACCATGTTACCACCTATTCTTCCAGCATCTCTAGAAGATAAGTTACCATTGTAACCGTCTTTTAAAGTAACACCAACTTCTGAAGCAACTTCATACTTGAATTTATCTAAAGCATCCATAGCTTCTGGAACTAATTTTTTATTACTGTTTTTTGCCATTGTAAATCACCTCCTGCTAAAAATATTAAAACCGATAATCAAAAATGTATATTATAAAAAATATAATTATATAACTAAATATATAATATATCATATAAATAATATAAGATAACATATATAATAGTACAAAATAAAAATTATTATCAAATTATAAATAAAATATATACTTTATAATATATATTGATATATAAATAAATACAAATAATAAAATATAAATAATAATACTTTTTATAATATAAAAACTAATTTATATTACCAGTTAAATAATTGACATTGTCAATTTTAAAGAAAAAAGTTTTCTTTTTTCTAGATATATAATGTGCAGAAAATAATAAAAATAAACTGAAAAAAAATGGAAATTTTCAATATTACAAAAATATTACATGAATATTAAGTTTATGTTACAAATAAAAATAAATATTGATAAAAAAAAGAAAATGTTGTAGAATAAATTAGAAAGTAGAAAGTTTAAAGGAGGAATTTACAATGGCAACAAATCCAATGCAAAGAAAAGCCAGAAATTCATTTTTATTAGGAATGGTAATAGCTCTAGTAATTGCAGCAATACCAGTAGTTTTTTTAGTTATGAAATCAAAAGATTTACAAAATACGATAAATCAGAGCAAAGCTCTATTAACAAGTGTATATGTATTAAATAAGGATGTAAAATCAGGACAAACAATCACACCAGATATGTTTAGTTTAGTACAGGCAACAAAAGCTGGTGTACCATCAAATGCAACAAGCGATGTTCAAACAATGCTAAGTACATATGCATTATCAGACAAAGCAGGAAACCAAATATACACAGATGAACAAGGTCTATATATGTTAGAAAATGGAAAAAGTGTTAGATTGAATAAAGAAGAAAACTCAGATAATTATTATAAAATAGATTCTAATAATAATAACAATAAAGTTTACATAGAATTAAGTGAAAAACCATTAATAGCAAAAGTTGACTTAAAACAAAATACAATAATAACATCAAAGTATTTAGAAAGATCAAATGAAATGACAACAGATGATACAAGATTACAAGCATATAATACGATAGTTCTACCAGAAAGCTTAGAAACAGGAGATTTTGTTGATATAAGATTAATGTTACCAGATGGAAGAGATTATATAGTTTTATCTAAAAAAGAAGCAGATATTCCATGTTATAATGGTACATATTCAACAGATACAGTTAATTTTACAATGAGAGAAGATGAAATCTTAGTTTTATCAAGTGCCATTGTAGATGCAGCAAAAATAGAAGGATCAAAATTGTATGCAATAAAATATGTAGAACCAGGAAACCAAGCATCTGCAAAACCTACATATGTAGCAAACAATGAAGTAATTAATTTAATTAAAAAAGACTCAAATGTTTTAAAAGAAGCAATGACAGAACTAGCTCAAAGATATAATGGTGATACAAGAAATGATATACAATCAAAAGTTAAAGGTGACGACACAGCAGTTGTTACAAAAGTAGAAGAAAGTGTTACAAAAACAAAAGAAGAAAGACAAAAATATCTTGATTCTTTATCAGGAGGAACATCTTCAACAGAATATTAATAAATGAAAGGATGAAAACATGAAAGTAATAGGGTTTATAGGAGCATATAATAAAACTAATTTATTATTAAATATTGCAAAAACATTAACAGAATTAGAAAATAAAGTGCTAGTAATAGATACAACAAAACTTGAAAGATCAAAATATGTTGTTCCATCAATAAGCCCTACGAAATCATATGTAACAAGTTTCGAAAATACAGATTTTGCTTTAGGATTTGAAAAAATGGCAGATTTGTATAATTATTTAGGATTAGAAAAAACAAAAGAACTACCATATGATTATGTATTGATAGATGTAGATGATGGAAATGAGTTCTTGGAATTCAAACTTGATAAAGCTGAAGAAAATTACTTTGTAACATCTTTTGATTTATATTCGCTCAGAAGAGGATTAGTTATATTAGAAGAAATAAAAATACCAGTAAAACTTACTAAAGTATTATTTTCTTATGAATTAAGAAAAAGCGATGAAGAATATTTGGAATATTTATCAAATGGCTATAATGTAATGTGGAACGAATATACAGTATATTTTACAATTTTAGGAGAAGACAATAGAGTAATGGAAGAAAATCAAAGAGTAGCTCAGGTTAGACTAAAAAAACTAACTACAGAATATAAAGAAAGTCTTACAATGATTGTTCAAGATATACTGAAAGATGTAAATCCAAGTAAAATAAGAAAGATAATAAAAGGATAGGAGTGATTTTTTGTGGCTATAGTAACTTTTTACAATTTATCAAGAGAACAAACAGGACAAACAATGGCAGCAGTTGCAACTGCTACAAACATGGCAATAGAACATAATTTAAAAATATTATTAATTTCAACAAGTCTAAATGACAATACAATAAAAGATTGCTTTTGGCAAGAAAAATCTAAAAACTCTTTGGCAGGTATGCTAGGAATAAAAACAAATTTAGTTAATCAAAGTGGTATAGAGGGATTAGATAGAATTGCAAGAAGCAATAAAATTTCGCCTGACGTAATCAAAAATTATACAAGAGTTGTTTTGAAAAACAGATTAGAAATTTTATTAGGACTTACAGGAACAGAAGAACAATACCAAAATTTATGCAAACAGTATTTTGAAATAATAACTCTTGCATCAAAATATTATAATTTGGTTATTGTTGATTTGGATAAAAGAATGAATATAGATTTAAGACTTAAAATTCTAAAAGCCTCAGATGTATTAGTACCTGTAATTTCACAAAGATTAGAAACAATGAAAGAAAATATAGACTTTTTCTCGAAAAGAATTGATATACCTTTAAATAAAGCAATATTCACAATAGGAAAATATGATGAGAAATCAAAATATAACTTAAAAAATTTAACAAGAAGTTATTTAAAAGGAAATAATATGTTAAATGTAATACCATATAACGTTTTACTTTTCGAAGCATCACAAGAAGGAAATATGGTAGATTTAATTCTTAATTTTGCAAGATTAAGAGGAAAAGACGAAAATTCGACATTTTTAACCGAAACAAGTAACTTAGGAAATAATATAAAATATTTATTTAATCAAACGAAAAAATAAAAGGAAGGAGAAAGAATATGTTTAACATAATACTCGGGTTAGCAGTTGTCGCTTTAATGGTTATTTTAGTTATATATTTTATAAATTCTAAAAAAACTGCTGTTGTTGAAAAGCAAATAGATATTGATGAACAAACTTATACATTAGACAAGATGATAGAATTTGTAAAAAGAAGATTAGACGAAATAACAAAAATAAACCTTTATGATATAGGCCTTTCTGAAGAAGAGTTAAAAAGAAGAAAAAATAAAAAATATGAATTAAAAAAAGCATTAAAAGGTTGTACATATGGAGACGTAAATGATAAGAAATATGTAAAAGAATTAATTTATGATTTGTTAGCTAAAGAGTATGGAGTTGATGAAATAAACATATCAACAGCAATTCAATTTGATTCTCCATCACTTTTAACAGCACAAGATAAATTTGACATATTACTTTATATCTATAAAAAAGAATTTGGATATGAAGCTTTATCTGAAATAATAAAAAAATATAATCTAGACGAATTTAAATATGTTCAAGGTGAAGCAAAACCATGCTATGTTATAACAGAAGAAGAAATTGAATCAATATATGAGAAAGAAAAAATCGATTTAACATTTTCAGATAAATTAAATATAGTAGTACAAAGAATATATCAACATTATAAAGGTTATAGTAGTATAGATGAAATAAGAGATATGAATATAGACGGTGTATCTGGTGGTGTATCTGGACTTCCTGAAAGTTTTATAAGTCAAGTTGCACAAACAGATGGATCAGATTATTTAACACAAATACAAGAACATAAGGTTCAACGTGCGTGTGATAGTATTTGGATAATGTTTCATGGTAAATCAATACGTTTAGCGTTTTTATCATTTGGATCAGAAGCAGAACTTAAAAGAGTATGCCAAAACATTTATAAATATAATAATCCTGGTCAATTATCAGACACAAATGGTTATAAGATTAATGAAATGAAAGATGGATCACGTGTCGTTGTTGTTAGACCATCAATGTCAGAAACATGGGCATTCTTTGTAAGAAAGTTCGACGTAAAGCGTGCTACGGTTGAACAATGGACAGGAGATACAGCAGGAAAAGAAGAAGCAATAGATTTACTTAAATTCTTAGTTAAAGGTGCAAGAATAACATCAATAACAGGTGAGCAAGGTTGTGGTAAAACAACATTACTTATGGGAATGATAGAAAATATATATGAAACAATGAACTTACGTATCACAGAAACTGCATTCGAATTGCATCTAAGAAAAGTTTATCCAACAAGAAACATTTTATCAATGCGTGAAACGGACACAATACCAGGTCAAGAAATACTAGATGTTCAAAAGAAAACAGATGGTTCGGTTAACATTATAGGTGAGGTTGCAACAGATCCCGTTGCATCTTGGATGATACAATCAGCCCAAGTTGCATCTAAGTTTACATTATTTACTCACCATGCTAAGACATTTCCTGACTTAGTAACAGCATTACGTAACTCAATGCTTAGAGCAGGAGTATTTAAAAGTGAAAAGATTGCAGAAGAGCAAGTTGTACAAGTACTAAATTTTGATGTACACTTATCAAAAGACTTTAGAGGAAAAAGATATATAGAAAGAGTAACAGAATGTACACCAATACATAGCCAAGATGAATATACTACTGACTTTAGAAAAGAAAAAACATTAGAAGGAAAATTCGACTTATTCTTCGATAATGCAACACAATATTTCAGAAAAATAACAGACAAAAAAGTTTATGAATATAGAAATATACTTGAATATATAGATGGAGAATACGTAATAACAAATAAAATTTCAGATCAAAATATTAAAGATATGAGATTAAACATGACAGAAACAGATGCAGAAGAATTTGACCAATTTGTTGAAAAACACTGGGGAAAAGAAAGCGTATTCAAAATTGATAAATATAAAGAAGAAAGAAAAAAAGAAGCGAAAATAAATAGTCGTGGAAGAAAAACAAAAAATGACAAAGAATAATAAACTAAAAAAGAGGGAGGTGTAAAGAATAAAATGAGTACACAAACTCTACTTTATGTAATATATGGAACTGTAGGGGCTTTTGCAGCAATAATTATAGCATATTTTATACTATCAAAGAAAATGCAAAAGTCTGAATATCAAAAAATAAAGAAATTAAAACAGGGGACTGAAACAAGTGGATTTTCTTTTGATGTATTTTACCAAAAACTATATATTACATTTTCAAGAATACCATTTTTAAAAGGTTATATCTTAAAATTAAGAAGGAAACTTGAAATTATAGACGTAGAAAATGAATATGCAACAAGACGTGATTCTGCAAAAATCTTGTTTAGAGCATTATTAATACTTATACCAGTTGCAATTGCAACAATTGTAATTACACGTAATAATTATTTATTAATGTCAATACTTTTGATATTTGAAATATTTATGATAGATACAGTAATAGATGGACAAGTAAATAAGATGGATACAAACTTATTGAAAGAACAATTAGATTTTTTTGCGGAAATAAGACACGCATATCATGAGTACAACATGGTTGAAGAAGCAATTTATCAGATATCACAGGATGATGAAAAAAATATATCAAGACAAGGTGAAAAAATTTATGAAATTTTAATATCAAATGACCCTGAAACTGAACTTGAGAAATATTATGATATTGCTCCAAATAGCTATTTGAAAGAATTTGCTGGAATTTCATATTTAACAAAAGAATTTGGTGATAGAAAGATAGATAAATCATCTTTGTATTTACAAAATGTAAACAATATAACAGAAGAAATGCAAATTGAAATATTAAAACGTGAAAAATTGGACTATGTATTCCAAAGTTTATCTTTGATTTCAATAGTTCCAGTTCTTGGTCTAGAACCACTTAAGAGTTGGTGTATAAAAAACTTTACATTCACTCAAAGCTTTTACAATGGAAAACCGGGAATGGTAATTCAACTTGGAGTTATAATTTTAACAATAGTTTGTTATATTCTTTTGAGAAAATTAAAAGATAATGGTTCAACAGATAAGCAAACAAAAAATATTGAAAATCCATGGCAAGCAAAAGTATATAAAAATCCAATTTGCAAGAGAATTGTCGATTTATTTATACCTAAAAAAGGAACAAAAGAATATTTAAAAGTTCAAAAATTACAAAAAGATACGGCATCAAAACTTAAAATGGAGTGGCTATATGTAAACAGGATTGCACTTGCAATATTATTGTTTGTGATTACAATATTTTTAGCATTTGAATTACATAGAATATCAATAAATTGGGTTTATACAGAACCAACCGCAGACTATGATTTACTGCGGAGGTTTATCTGATAAAGAACAAAAAACAGCAGAAGAAGAAACTGCAAGGCAAAATGTGTTTTTAGACAAGTTTAAAGGAAAAAAAGATATTACAAAAGAAAAAATTCAATCAGCATTAGTAAAATCAAATGAATATGCGGGAGCAAAAGATGACGATATAAAGAAAGCAACAGATAAAATTTATGATAAGTTACAAATTATAAATGCTGAAGTATTAGCTTGGTATGAAATCTTATTTGCATGTATAACAATGTGTTTGGGATATATGTCACCAATTTGGATAATGATGTTCCAATTAAAATTACGCCAAATGGAAATGGAAGATGAAGTAATGCAATTCCAAACAATAATACTTATGCTTATGAGAATAGAAAGGGTTAATGTTGAAATTATTTTAGAGTGGCTTGAAAGATATTCAAACATATTTAGAGAGCCAATTGCAAGGTGCGTAAACAACTATGAAGCAGGAGCATGGGAAGCACTAGAGGTTTTAAAAAATGATACAAATTACCAACTATTTATAAGAATTGTAGAAAGTTTGCAAGCAGCAGTTGAAAAGATTCCAATCAGAGAAGCTTTCGATGAGTTAGATTCAGAAAGAACATATTACCAAGATAAAAGAAAACAAACCAATGAAAAATTAATATCTAGAAAATCATTGTATGGAAAAATCTTAGGTTTCGCACCAATGGTTTGTATGTTTGTTGGGTACTTAATTGTGCCATTAGTTTACATAGGTCTTACAAGTATGTCAAGCTCTATGTCAAGTATATCTTAAGATTAAGGAGGAAGCATAATGGAGAATGCATCAAAAGCTTTGCTTATTGCAGGTGGAATACTTATACTTATTATTTTAGTAAGTTTAGTTTTATTAGTTAAAGGAAATATTTCAAACTATTATGCTTCTGAAGAAGAACTTAAAATGACTGAAGATAAAACTAAATTTAACGAACAGTTTACAAGGTATAATAGAAACGATGTTGCAGGGTATGAGTTGATTTCGTTATCTAATAAGATTATTGATTACAATGAAAGATTGTCTAGTGAAACTTCAGAAGGAAACGATGTTAAAGCTAATCCGGTGAAGATTTCTATTATTTTGTGGAAAGGTAATCAAAATGATGATGCAAAAAATAAATTAAGCTATGATGGAAATTTTTATTTATTAGATGAATCTAAAAATAAGCTTATAGAAGAGAATAGTTATTTGAATAAAAATAACGAATCAAGTTTAGAAAAGTTTAATAAAAACGCAAGAGAGTTAGAAAAAGATAGTAAGTATCTAAAAGGACTAACGAAAAATATAGATAAAATAATTTTGAAAGAAATTTGTAGCTATAATAATACGACGAAAAAATGGGAGATCGTAAGCGATGCAGGTACTGATGAAAATAAAAAGATTACTAAAATGCTTAATGCTATTCTTAAATATGAATCAATTACACAAAGTAGTACATACAGTGAAAATTTAAAAGGGAAAAATAAAACGTACGAAAATGTAAAAGAGCAATATCTTTCCATGTTAAACGATAATGGTATTAAGATGTATCAATATTATGAATATTCTCAATTCACAAAAGCAAAATTTAAATGCACAAGTTTAAAATATGATGATACTACTGGAAAAGTAAACGAGTTAACTTTTGAATTTACAGGTGAAATTGAATAAAGAAAGGATAAATATAGTATGGAAAATGCGTCAAAAGCACTGTTAATTGCAGGTGGTGTTCTTATTACAATGATAGTAGCATCGTTTGGTGTGTATCTATACGGTGTTTATCATGATCATTCAGAAAAAATGTTGGCAAGAATGAGTGAAAAAGAGGTTAGTGAGTTTAATGCAAAGTTTGAATTTTATGAAAACAAAGAATTGACTCCCAATGATATTGTATCTATTATGAATTTAGTTGTTGAAAATAATATATCAAGAAAAAATATAGGATATTATTATGACAGTGATGTTGGATCAGAGGCTAATGCTCCAACTAGCGGTTTTATTCAAACAGGTTATGATAGTGATCAATTTATAAAAAATTTAACTATAATGTCAGATATTAAGGTGAAGGTTAAAGATTCTAATGGCAATGTTACTTACGAAAAAAAGAATGACTTACTGTATTATTTTACTTTTTCGATAAATAGAAATGAATATAAAAATGGTAAAGTAAATAAAATGAAAATTACTACACATAAGCATGATGAATGGTAAGTAAATAAAAAATATTTTTAGTGTATAAATGCTGTTTAAAAATTTTATTAAATATTGCAAAAAAAAACATAAAATGTTATAATAAGTAAGGAGCTGTCAATAAATGAAAAAAATATTAGCTTTTATTACAGCAGTAATAATTGTTTTAATTCTGCTAGCAATAAAGTATTACAACTATAAAGATGAATATAGCAAAATAAAAGAATTTAATTCTAAATATGAGTCTTATTACCAAAAAGAGTTATATGGTTCAGATGTAGCTACAATTGTAAATAGGGCAGTAAATGACAACGAATTAAATAGAATAGAAAAAGATAAAAATGGAAATTACATTGAAAATGAAACAAATTCAATAAAGGTTGAAATTAAAATTACAGACAATGATACACTTTATAGTATGGAAACACTTTATAATGGAGGAATGACAACATTTGTACAGTATTATAGCAACATAAAATTTGAATGTACAAAAATAGAATATCATTCAAATTCAAAACAAATAAAATATATGTTGTTTGAACAAAAGAGCATATAACAAAAGATTTTTATGTTAGATATGAATTATATCCATAATGAGTTTATATCTAGAAAAATATAAAAGAAAAAATATAAGGAGGAATTATTATGGAAAACGCTTCAAAAGCATTAATTATTGCAGGGGCAATCCTACTTGCAATAGTTATAATATCATTAGGATTAATAGTAGTAAACAATACAAGGAATGTAACAGACAATACAAACTTGAGTGAACAAGAAATACAAGCATTTAATGCAAAATTTACACCATATGAAGGAACAAACGTATCAGGAACAAAGGTAAAAGCACTGCTTCAAACTGCTATTTCTTCTAATGCAAGTAATAGTGATAAACAAGTTACTTTTAAATATGGTACACAGGATAATGCTAAACCAGAAGAAATTACAGGAATAGCTACAGGATCAACATACAAAGTAACACTTACATATAATAACGCTTTAGTTAACAAAATTACAATTGAGAAATAATTTTGGAAGGAGAAATAAAAAATGGAGAATGCTTCTAAAGCACTTATTATTGCAGGGGCAATCCTACTTGCGATAGTTATAATATCATTAGGATTAATAGTGGTAAATAATGTAAGAAATGTAACAGATAATACAAATTTAAGTGAACAAGAAATACAATCATTTAATGCAAAATTCACAGCATATGAAGGAGATAGTGTAGCAGGTTCAAGAGTTAATTCTTTAATACAACAAGTTATTGCTACCAATCAGGCTACAGCTACTAATGGAAAAGGTAGCTATGTAATGGTATGTTATAAACCATTAAATTATAATAGCTCTTATATTGTTATATCAGGAAATTCAAATGGTGAAATAATTTCGTCTAATGCGGGAGGTAAAGACACTGCAAAGAGGATCAAAGATTATGCAAGTTGTACTCTTGAGAAGTATAATGCTTTGGCAACCGTACCACAGCTTGCTGTTAAAACAGGTGAAAATTATATTGTTGAGTGCAACTATAAAGACGGATTAGTTTCTAAAATTAATATTTATCAAAATTAGATATGTTATAATTTATAATAAAGAAAGGATGATAAATCATGGAAAATTCTGTAGAAGCTCTATATATGGCAGCAGCAGTATTAATATTTATGTTAGCACTTACATTAACTTTATCATCCTTCTCAACCTTTAGAAATGACCTAGAAGATTTAATCTTATCAAAGGAAAAGGTAGATACTGCAACAACTAAAGATGAAAATGGGAAAACTAAATATATAAACTATATAAGTAGTTCAGATGAGAAAAGAACAGTTGGAATTGATACAGTATCAAATTCTCTTTATAGAGTTTATAAAGAGAATTATACTGTTGTAATAAAATTAGGAAATGGAAATTCTACAAATTATGAGAAGTTTGACTCAGGTAAAGAGTTGGAAGATTACGCAAACTGCCTAAAAAATGGAGCGACAGTAGTGAAAGAACAAAAATATAAATCAAGTGGAGATCAAATAATTAATAGCAATGATTATATTTTAGTATTTGATATACCAACTGCACAGAATGATAAAGAATATATAAACAATACCTTAAAGGCAGGATTATATGAATTACTTAAAGATAAAACTTTTATAGAATACACAGGAGTTTACTATGAAGCAGACACTTATCCTTTAGGAGAGAGTGACCCATCACGTGATCCTAGCTATAGTGGTGATCATGTTTCAGACGCAAACAAAAAAGAATCAAGAGTTATTACTTATATTGAAAAAATAAATAATTAAGGAGGTCTTTAAGATGGAAAATAACGCATCTGTAATTTTAGCAATATTTGTTGCTGCAGTAATAATGTTTGGTTATCCATTAATAACAATGGCAGGAAAAACTGACAAGGCAGCCCAAGTAGCTGTAGAATCATCTACAAACCAATATGTAGATACAATTAGAACAACAGGAAAATTAAAATATTCTGATTATGAGGCATATTTAAAAGAAATATCAGCAACAGGTAATTCTTTCGATGTAGAAATGGAATTACAAAGATTAGATGAAAATGCTTCAAAAAAAGCAATTCAATCAGAAGGGACTGTTTCTAGTAAAAGTACATACACAACATATTATACAACACAAATACTTGATATGTTAAATAATAATAATGGAACACTTCTTTTAAAGGAAGGGGATATTATTACAGCAAAAGTAACAAGCACAAATACTACAATATTTCAACAATTAACAAAGTACTTAGGTAAAAACAGTACAACAGGAGCAATAGTTGCTTCTAGCTCTGGAGTTGTTACAACTACAGCACAATAAAAATAAAAAAAGGGGCTTGTAAAGTTTTTTACAGGCTTTTATTTATAACAAAATTTATAAAATACCAGTTTTGAAAGGAGCATAAGATGAAAATTCAGCACTTGGCAATAATTTTTCTTTTAATAATTTTACCAATCGATATAGTTTTAGGACTATATCTAGATGCACAAATAAACACAATAAGAAACCAAGCAATATATGATAGGCGTTTAGTAGACTGCGTTTATGATGCTTTAGAAGTATACCAAGCAAATTCAATAGTTGATACAGAAAATGATGTAGTAACTGCAAAAATGGAAAACATCGAAGCATCAGCATCAACTTATTTAGCATCATTACAATCAAGTTTCGGTTTAAGTGGATATAAAGCATCGGTTATGCAAGAATATGTTCCAGCTGTTGTGTATACTATGTATGATGGGTATTATATATATTCTAAATATTACAATACATTATCTCAGAAAAATGTTAAAAGTGACTCTACTTATACAGATGGTGCATTAGTAGAAGGAATTAAGTCTTATGTTTTTTATAGTTGTAGGTATCAAAGAAATAATGGAGATGATTTTGTAATAACATATTCTTTAGATAATTATATAAGGATTCAAGGATTTTTACAAGAAAATTATGTCGATGATTCGGGATATTTGATGGATGGAATTAAATCTGGAATGGATTTAAATGGCAATTATTATGAATATGATGGAGTTAAGTTTTATGAAAATGGTGATGTGAAAATTTCTAATAAGGGTTATCCGAAATCAAATTCCTCAGAGTATATTGTTAATGATTTTACTAATTATGTTAAAATTAATGGGACAAAATATTATTTGGATACGAGTGATGGTGATGGGAAGGGTAAGGTTTTTCACCTTGTTAATGGAACAAAAGTGAACCAGGTTTCTCAAGAAAAAAATGAAGATTTGTATAAAAAATATTATAATGCTATAGAGGAAAATAAAAGTGCATATTATTACTATAAAGAAGCTTTTGAGTTTATTAATAAAATTAGAGGGGCTTATGGTCTTAGTGACCTTAAATCATCAGATGCTGGATATTATGATAATGAGACAAAAAAATTTGTTAATATGAAGGATTATGGAAATTATGAAATCTTTAAAAAGATAGATGGTAAATATATTCAAGATTCAGATTCAGATTTTAATCAACATCGTAAGGCGGTAATAAGACACACAATAGAAACTAATTTATCGGCAGCTATTGCTGGTTTTAGTAACTATTCAGAAAAGGATATACAATTTGCAATGCCTAAAATATCTGAAGAAGATTGGGAGACTATAGAAAATAATGTATCTGTTATAGGTTTCTTACAAGGTTTAGATATTGGAACAAAAAAATATAATGGATATGCTGTTAGTGCAAATACTACAACAAAAGAATTTGTTGACGAAAATTCTATTTATATTGCTACTGATATTGATAACCAGTATCATAGAGCAAATGCAAGAGATATTAATCTAGATAATAATTTAAAGGGTGTATTTAAACTTGACTTTGAAAAACATTACATAAAAGATGGAGATAATACAACATATTATTTTCCAATAAGAGCTAACAAAGATAATATATACACAGGTTCATATACAAGTATAGTTTCACAAACAAGTGTTGATACATCAAAAGGAGATATGTATAAGTACATGAGAGATGCTGATAAAAAATTAAAAGCAGCTTATTATACTGCCCTTGCGCGTGAAAGATATGGCTCATATAAAATAACACATGATACAGATTTTAAGTATTATCTAAAAAATTATTAAAGATATATAAACGTTTAAATTTGTTTAACTATGCTAAGTTAAGCAAATTTAGACGTTTATTTTTTAAATAATAAAAAAATGTGATTTTAATAATAGAAAACGAAATTATTATAAAAAAAAAGTGTTGACAAATCCGAAAAAGCCTGTATAATAAGGGTATATTAAAAAAATGCAACTTAGGTTAGGCAAAATAAAAATTAGTTCAGTTTAATTAGACATCAAAAATTTTTTTCTAATTTAACTAAAATCAAAAAAATATTTTGGAGAGGGAGTGAGGCGAAAATCAATAAAATACAAATATAAGATAAGGAGGATTTTCGGTGAATAATACACAAAAATTAAAATTAAAAAATGATATTGTATTTAAAGCATTTTTTAGTAAAAGAGGAAACGAAAGATTTCTAAAAGATTTTTTAGATGCAGTATTAGAAGAAAATGTAAAAATAAAACAAGTAAAACATGATGCTAGGTTAGAACAGATAGTATTAGAAGAAAAATATGGAATACTAGACTTAGAAGTAGAATTGAGTTCAGGAGAGATAGTAGATATAGAAATGCAACTAAACGATTATAAAAATATAGAAGAAAGAACGACATTTTATGCATCAAAGAAAATAACAGAACAAAGAAACATAGGAAGATACTATAAAGGACTAAAAAAGGTAATAATAATAGCATTATTAGATTATAATTTATTTGAGTTACAGGACTATGTAACAAAAACGGTAAGAGTTTTAGAAAAACACAGAAATTATAAATATAATAACTTTGCAGAATACTATTATATTGAACTAAAAAAATTCAGAGAAAACATATCACTAGATATGAAAGAAAAAGTAAATCAATGGTTAGCATTTATTGATGGAGAGAGGGGCGATCTAATCGATATGGCGAAAAAAGAAAGTAAAATAATAAAAGAAGCAGACGAAGAATATAATGTATTAACAGGAGAGGAAGAAGTCAAAAGGCTAGCAGAAATAAGAATGTTATCAGAAATGGAAGAACAGGCAGCTTTAAAACATGCAAAAACAGCAGGATTGGAAGAAGGAAAAAGTATTGGACTTGAAGAAGGTAGAAATCTTGGACTTGAAGAAGGTAAAAATCTTGGACTTGAAGAAGGAAAAATCCTAGGGATCAAAGAAGAAAAAATATCAACGGCAAAGAAAATGCTAAAACTAGGAATAGAAATAGAATTAATAGAACAAGCAACAGGACTTACTAAAGAAGAAATTCTAGAGTTAAAAAATAAATAATTTTTTAATAATAAATCTTTTTAAACAAATTTAAAATATCTATTGATAAAATTAAAATAATGTAATATAATTGTAACAAAAATGTAATAATAATGAAATACGTTATAATATAATTTTATGATTTAGCAAAGGAGAAGATTATTAAATATGTTTAAATTTGGATTTGGGCAAGATATAGGTATAGATCTAGGAACTGCAACAGTAATTGCATATGTTAAAGGAAAAGGAATAGTTTTAAGAGAACCTTCTGTTGTTGCAGTAGATAGTAATACAGGAGAAGTTGTAGCAGTCGGAAAAGAAGCTAGAAGGATGTTGGGAAGAACACCAGGAAATATTGTAGCAACAAGACCGCTAAGAGACGGAGTAATTTCAGATTACACAGTAACAGAAAAAATGCTTAAATATTTTATTAATAAAGTTGGCGGAAGAACCTTATTTGCACCAAGAATTATGATTTGTATACCATCTAGAGTTACAGAAGTTGAAAAAAAAGCAGTAATAGATGCAGCAAATCAAGCAGGAGCAAGAAAAGTATATTTAATAGAAGAACCAATAGCTGCAGCAATAGGTGCAGGAATTGACATATCTAAGCCATGTGGAAATATGGTAGTAGATATCGGAGGGGGAACCACTGATATTGCAGTAATTTCACTTGGAGGTTCAGTTGTAAGTACATCTATAAAAGTTGCAGGAGACAAATTTGATGAATATATAGTAAAATATATAAAAAGAAAACATAATTTAGCAATAGGTGAAAGAACGGCAGAGGATTTAAAAGTTAATATAGGATGTGTATATCCAAAAATTCAAGATACAGAAATGGATGTTAGAGGAAGAGATTTAATTACAGGCCTTCCTACAACAGTTACCATTCGATCAACAGAGATGCTAGAAGCATTGATTGAACCTGCAATGATGATAGTTGATGCAGTACATTCTGTTTTAGAAAAAACACCACCAGAACTTGCAGCAGATATAAGCGACAAAGGAATTTATATGACAGGTGGAGGTTGCTTAATAGATGGATTAGATAAGCTTTTACAAGAAAAAACTGGAATAAATGTTATGATTGCACAAGACACTGTATCATGTGTAGCACTTGGAACTGGAAAAGCACTTGATACGTTAGATGTTTTAGATAGTAAAGAACGTAACTAATAATAAGCTATTATCAAGATAGGCTATTTTGATAATAGCTTATTTCTTTTAAATGTATATAAAAAACTATTTTGTAATTTAAAAAGTACTTAAATTAATAGTAAATTTTTTATGAAAATTAAACAAATTTATTGAAAAATATAATCTTTAATGGTAATATATTAAAGAAAAATTTAAAAGAAAGTAAGGCTTAGAATACCATGATAAAAAATATATTACAAGCATTAGAAAACTCAGAAAGAAAATTTCCAGAGAAAATAATTTTTGGGGAAAGTGAAAAAGAAGTAACATATAGTGAATTTTTAAAAAATTCAAAAAAGATTGGAACAAACATAATAAAAAATATAAAAAAAGAAAAAGAACCAATAGTAATATTTATTGACAAGACAATAAACTGTCTAGAAACAATGATGGGAATATTATACAGTGGTAATTTTTATACAATAATAGATACAAAATCGCCAGCAGAAAGAGCCAAAAGTATAATAGAAACTTTAGAGAGTAAAATAGTAATAACAGATCAAAAAAATATATCAAAGTTGGAAAAGATTAATTTAGATAATAAAGAAATAAAAGTTTTATTATACGAAGATTTACAACAAGGAGATATTAACCAAGAAAAATTAGAAGAAATAAGAAAAAGGCAAATTGACTTAGATCCAATGTATGTTCTTTTTACATCAGGCTCAACAGGAATTCCAAAAGGAACAGTTGTAAGTCATAGAGCAGTAATATCATATGTGAATTGGGTAAAGGAATGCTTCGAAATAGATAGTAAAACAATATTTGGTAGTCAAACACCTTTTTATTTCAGTATGTCTATTTTAGATGTATTTACAACAATTTATACAGGAGC
>ULWD01058770.1_pt1 | contig 62149 bp, 59 predicted proteins | sample 1960011 | NCBI WGS metagenome assembly ULWD01 (sample SAMEA4835803, study PRJEB28245) | human gut metagenome | biome: gut microbiome; material: fecal sample | place: Denmark | collected 2008 | reverse complement strand
CTCTAACCGGTGCGGCAGCCGTATGCGGTACATTCCCGGCCGCCCCGTCCGCCGCATTATGGAAAGTCTGGCCAAGATATTGGTCGTTTGGTATATCATCGCGTGTTCTTATTATCTGATTGAAATTTATTTTTATCTTCTGTATGCCGCGGGAGTACGTTCGACACTTGGTTTTGTTTTTGCTTTCTCGGCTGTATTTCTCGCTTTCCCGTCAGTGTGCCTGGGGTTTATAACCTCGGTTATCGGGCGGATGCTGCACCGTTACGATACGGACTATACCGGGCGCTTTATGGCTGTGGATACCATTGGCAGCGTTCTCGGTTCAATGCTGACGACACTGGTGCTGATGCCGTTAATCGGCGTTTCCGCAACCGTTGTTGCGTTGGTCTTTCTTGCTGCTGTCGCGGCCTTTTTGCTGTCATCCCGCCGCCGCCGGACAGAAACCGCCGTACTGTCGATAATGCTGCTGGCCTTTGCCTTTTCCGTCAACAGCGAAAAACTGATGAATCCGCAGAGTACGCTGGTCAAGGACGATGCCGTATCGCGCATAGAAATTGAACCGGCAGATGTGGAAAAAGGTAAAGCGTTATCTGAAATTATGCGTATAAACGGTTCTTTTTCTTCTAAAATTTCAGTGCGAAAGGATCTGATGTTTGACTATGTCCGTTTTATCAACGAAACGTTTATCGCCTCACTGCCGCAGGACTTTCCACGGGACATTTTGGTTCTTGGCGCCGGCGGATTTACGATAGGCCTAGGCGATAGCTTTCATAATTATACCTTTTTGGATATAGACAAAGACCTGAAAAACATTGCCGAACAAAAATTTTTGCAGCGCCCGCTGCCTGAAAATCAGAAGTTCATAGCCGAAGACGCATACCTTTTTATGCTAAATGCCAAGCAAAAGTATGATTTGATTGTTGTCGATGTTTTTTCGGCTGTCCGCAGCATTCCGATGAATTTTGTTACCGCGGATTTTTTCCGTATGGTAAAAGAACGTCTGAAACCGAACGGCATAATGGTCGCCAATGTTATAACTTCGCCGTCGTTCGGCAACGATTTTTCACGCGGTTTGGATAATACGCTGCGCCAGGTTTTTCCGCAGTATCTGGACAGGAGGGTGCTTCAGCCGTATAATCCCTACGGGCGGGATTTGGCAAATGTCGAATATGTTTATTACAATTATCCGTCGGACAAGACGGTATATACACAGGACAAAAATGCTTCGTTTTACGGACAGTGGTAAACTTTCCGGCAGCCGGCCGCCCCGTCGGGTTTCGCCGCAGGATTCGTTCAAAAGTTTTTCCTCTTTCCCGTCGTCTTTTCCCGCCTCTTGCTCGGACGGAGGCAGACATATCCCGTTGCCGAAAATGCTTTACAACCGCCTTAAAATATGGTAAAATAATTTCTATAAAACAGCCTGAACGGAGCAGGGAGGATGCAATGTCCGTATCGCGTGAAGACATCAAAAAAGGCATGAAGCAGGATGCCGCGGCAGTGTGGGCAAAAATAAAAAAATTGGCCGGGCGCTGGTGGGTCTATGGTGCCGTTGCGCTGGGCGTTGGCGGCAGCTCCGCACCTTTGCCGGAACAAAATGCCTCTCTCGGCGCTTCTCCGTTCGAACAGAGCCTGAACGAAGGCAGCCGCCGGCTGGAAAACAAACTGAAAATATCGGAGATGAAAAAACGTGCGGAAGCCGAAAAGCAATTTGTTTCTCCTCTGCGTCCTCATGCCGAGGAACAGACGTTTGCCGATTGGAATATGATAGCCGGAAATTTACAGGAAATACCATGGGCGGAAGAAAATGTGCAGCAAAAAGCGGCTGAAATCTGTCGCCGGGCAATGGGTACGACGGTTACGGGAAATCTGCCTTTGGCTGAGCTGATGCAGAAAACCGGCGTAACCAAGACCGATATTCAGGCGGTTGTAGATAACAACCCTGCGTTGCTGTATGAACTTTCTCCCGGAGAAACCAATCGGAAACTGGCGCGTGCCGCCGGCAATATAAAAGATGAAACCGTCGGCAAGTGTACGCTTGGCGTCCAAAATATTTTCGGGCGTGCCGGAATGGGCGAAATCCTGTCCGGCAATAATCCCGACTGGCCGCAGAAAGAACCCGGCGCCGGTCGGAGCAACTCCGGCTGCAACGTCTATATCCCGTTGGAAAAAAGCGGGCTGTTTACGACGGTATCGATAGAAAACAAAGCCTATTCCCGTGTTGGGCGGAAAGAAAACAAAACGGCGGAAAATCAAGAAATGAACGACTTTATCCGCAGGCTTCCGCCGGGAACGACCATCAGCATCGACAACCGTGTCGATGAATTCAGCGGCCGTCGCCTGCCGAAAGACAACCAAGGGATAATTCACGGCCATACCTGTGTCATAAATAACCGGCATAATCCTGCCTGCGATTATGAACAGAGAAACGGCGTCAATTTTAACCGCTACGGTCCGAAAGTAAATATCTCCCTATCCAAAGATATGGAAGCCAGTCAAAAGTTTGCCGAACTGTGCATAGAAGCAAAGCTGACCCGCGAACAGAAAGAAAAGAAGGCGCTTCGGTCGGCGCAGCATCTTGAAAAAGCAGGAAAGGCCGGCAGGTAGAATAAACGGAGGGAACAGCCATGAGTATTGAAAACATCAAACAGGGCAGTGTCATAACCGATAAAGTCAGTTTGTTGCTGCGCAACGGCGAAAATGAAAAGGCATTGGATTTGCTGGGGCAGAATTACGGCCCTCTGGCACGCAATGCCATGGAAAAGGTCATGAAATACAGCAATCTGTCGCAGGATGAGATGGTTCGTGTTTTCGGCAAAATATCCGATATTTTGGAAAATGTTGCAGATAAGATTTCCAGACACGAACGCCTGAACGAGAAAAAGGAAAAAGCGGCTGCAGCCAGGGAACAGGCCGAAGACGCGGCGGAACTTGCCGCCATACAGGCAGAAGCTATGGAACGCCGGAAAAAATTTGAAGACCGGATGCGCTGGGTGGAAGAACAGAAGCAAAAGCTGGCTGAAGAGCGTCGTCAGCTGGAAGAACAGCGCCGCTTTGAGAAAGATGTCCGCAAACGCCGTGAAATAGAAGAAAAGCTGAAACGGCTGGAAGAGCGGAAAAAACACTTGGAAACGGAACGCCGGAATTTGGAAAAAATACGGGAGGAAAATCAAAACGGCTCTTTGGCTCGGACAGATGGACGTACTGACCGGGACAATGCGGGCATTTCGTCTTCTTTCCGGAATTCAGACGGTGCACATGCGCCTCATACTCCCGCCGATACGCCGCTCCGTACCCCGGACAATATTTCCACTCCCGCAGCTGCCGGTTCAACTTCTCATACGCCGGAAAATGCGCATTCCACGTATGTTTCAAACCCTGCGCATTCCGGAAACAAGGCGTTTGAAACGGCGGTTTTGCTGAAGTCCCGCACCAGAAATGACTGATTCGCGAAAGCCGGCTACCAGAAGATATTATACATAAAGGCCGCAAAAATAAACAGCATCAGCAGGAAGCCTGTGCCGATGACTGCCGAAGATGCGCCAATCCTTTTGCGCAGCAGCCAGGCAGCGGCAAAAACGGCAAGATAACAAACCAGAAAAGCGCCGCTTGAGAGGTTGACTATTGCATTGAAGTCAAAAAGTACGGTTGCCAGAATGATGAGTACCGTTGTGAAAAGGTTTCCTTTTGTGCCGAAACGCCAGAATTTTTGATGATAAAAAGCGGGAAGTTCCTTGTCTTCGGCCAAAGCGCGCGAAATACGGAAAATGCTGAAATACGTTGCGTTGATTCCGGTTGCGTAGGCAATGAATATCGTCAGGTAAATCAGCCCGAAACCCGCCGTGCCCAAAAGTTCCCTTGCGGCTGTGGCGACGGCAACGTTAGGATTGCTGGTCAGCTGGTGCATATCGACATAATGAAGGACGACAAAAGCCAGCCCGCAGTACAGCGTTATGACGATAAGCAGCGTCGTGTAAATGGCCAGAGGAATTGTCCGCTGCGGATTTTTGACGTCTCCCGCTGCATTTGTAATAACGCCGTATCCGGCATAAGCGAAAAAGGTAACGCCGATGCCTCCCCAGAAACTTTTGGCATCAGGAACCGGCAGCGGCGTTGTGTGGGCCGTATCGTAAAACCACAGGCCGGCGGCAAACAGTGCCGTCAAAATCAAAAGTTTTAAAGCGACTAAAACCGTTTCAGTCCGGCTGGAATCCTGAGCGCCGAGCATATTCAGAAAAGACATCGCCGCAATCAGGATAACGGCGGCAGTATTTATGGTCAGCTGTTGCGGAAAGGTGTTTCCTGCTAGGTGGGCGGCGTAAATTCCGAACGATTTTGCCATCATTGAAATTGAGATTGCCGAAGTCAGCATATAAAGGATGGTCAAACCGCCTGATAACCAGCGGTTTTTGTAAGCGATATGGAAAAAGTCGGTCAGCCCGCCCGAAACCGGGAATTTAGCCGAAAGTTTCGCATAAGAGTAACCGGAAAACATTGCTGCAATTCCTGCAATCAGAAAAGATGCATAAGTCCAGAGCCGGGAAATCAAAATGACCTGGCCGAGCAAAGCGAAAATTCCCGCACCGACAATGGAACCTATGCCGATAGCCACAACATTGATAAAACTCATATCATTTTTTTGAAACATTTTCTGTCATCCTCTTTTCCGTTGTTACATATTCTGGTGCCAAACCGTATCTTGTCATATTCCGCGTTTTCCGGCTGCCGCCTGAGTTCCTGCTGACCTCACGCCGGGTATGTTCTCCCGAAATCTCTGCGGTTATATCGGCTGCCGGATTTCCTCACCACGGTTGTCTGAAATATTCTGCGTTTGTCTGGAATAAATATAATGGCAACAGCGCCCAATCCAATGAGGACTGCTGCAAAAATAATGGCATAGTATTATTTCAGGACATGCAACTGCAAAATCCGGACTTAAAATCACATAATTTAGATTGATAAATTCGCATTATAAATATCAATAAAAAATAGTTTTGATAAGCCAAAGTCAAACAGAATTAAAATATATTTAAATGATGTTTTATAAAGAAAAAGCCGCTGTGACGCGGCTTTTTCAAGATAGACAGGCGCAGTAAGACAATCCACGGACTAATTATTCTTAAATGGCTTACATTTAGCAGATATTTCGAGAAAATATTGCTGCGATAATGTACCTGATATAAGTTTCTTAGGTGGAAAATTTTTATCAAATTCTTTAACAGCTTCGTCATCAACATTATAGATTTCATTTTCATAATACTCCCCGTTTATTCCGTCTAAGGCACCGTCAGACAATCCGCATATATGAAGAGCTGCCGCAAACATATTTTCAGAATTACGAATACCATATTTTTCAGCAGGCTCAAAACCTTGCTTAAGATAAAATGCCGGATTACCATACAACAGGATAGCTCTATATCCTGATTGTTTCGCAATTTTTTTTACTTCAGAAATTAATTTTGAACCAACACCAGTTCTTTGATATTGAGGAAGTACCGAAATTGGTCCCAGACTGATAACCTCGTAATTTCTCCCGTCATCTCCGCTAATATAAGATTTTATATTTATCACATGTCCAACGATGGTCTCGTTTTTTACGGCGACTAAATTTAATTGAGGGATATACGCTGGACATTGACGTATTTGATGAACTAAATAATGATCGCTGCACCCGGGTGAATATACATTCCAAAATGCCTCGCGAACAACATTTTCCGTTTCCCTTTGCTCCGAAATCTTTTCCTCTCTTATTTCAATCATAACATTTCCTCAAATAATTAACCGTATAACAACACAGCACTAATATCTCTTCTTTATATTGGAAATAAACGAAAGATGTGGCCGAATGCCAGCACTTTAAGCGAAAATAAGCAGCTGTCAATATCAAACACTTTTATTCTGACAAAGTTTCAAATCCGACTTTTGATAAATGATTATCCCGAAAAGCTATAAGATTTCAACCGCACTAGCCGCTTGTAAAATAAAGGGTTTTATATAGGCAATCGTGTAACAAGCGTGAATTGGCCTGATAAACACTCCTCATACGATATAAAATAAGTGATTGATATATAAAGAAAAAGCCGCCTTAAAGCGACTTTTTCAATACTGGTAGTGCAATGAATAAATAAAACAGAAACATATACAAATTTTCATTCAAGTGCAACCTGTTGATTCAACATATTTTTTATACGATCACCATGAAAGCTAAAATAAAAAATGTCAATAACAAATGCTAATAAGATGAAATTGTTAGTCAAAGACAGTAAAAAGTATCTTATAAAGCGTGAACAATATTAAATTCAATTCTAAACGTAAGTAAAAAAGTATTGACAAAAGACGACAATAAGGTTACGCTAATTCAAAAATTTATCATTAAAGGAGATGAAATGCAAGAGATTCTTGAAATAGCTGAAAAATATGGTGTTTCTTTGTCAGAGTCTGATATCGCATTAGCCAACGAAAGATGGGACGACGGAAAGAAAATAATCATCATTGCATCAGGAAGATTATATTAGAGAGTTCCGATGGTTAACTATACCCTCGATTCTTCATCCAATATAGTTCCAGTGTCTTTAACTGATGAAAGAAAAGGAGGGTGTGAAGCTGATTTTTCACATCTTCTTTTTTATAAGTTGAATCAGAAACATTGGTTGGTTATAGATACATTCAACGATGTTGTTGAAATTGTTGATAATAAGACTAAGTCTGATGTCTTTGATTGTGCTGATACAACTAATCAGTATTGGAACTATTATTGCATCAGATGTTCTAAAAATAAAGAAAAGCTAGAAAAACTTCACGCCGATATTTTACAGCAAGCCGAGAAAGAAAAATTTAATTTTTTTGTTATCTGTCCAACGTATAATTGCAATAGTCGGTGTGTTTATTGCTATCAGCAATATAATCCCTTGCTTGACCGCCGCTCGATTTCTCTTGAAAGTTTGGCGGAAATGTTGAGTTATGTTCAAACACAAATAGATGAGATAAAATCAAAATATCCAGAGCAATTTACCGCCCTAGGACTATTTGGCGGAGAACCATTTATCAAAAAAAATAAGCCCATTGTTGAGAAGGTTATGGAATTTGCTAGACTAAATAAAGTCTCGGTTCTACCAACAACTAATTTGCAGGAAATTGAAGAGTTTATTGATATATTTATAAAGTATCGCGGCTATTTCGGTAGAATATGCACTACAATTGACGGTGATAAAGATTACCATAATAGTAGAAGAAAATCTTTAATTACTAAAGATTCGTTTGCGAAGGTCGTGAGTAATGTTAATTTGTTGCTTAAATTGCAAATTCCGGTAACAGTAACAATAAACATAGATAAGTCAAATAAACATATGCTCCATAATTTTCTACAACTAGCAAAGGAAAATAACTGGTGGAATAATCCCTTAGTCAATTTGGAAATAGGACGCGTTGATGATAGATGCTATACAGGAACATCGGATGATATAATGAGTGAAGCTGAATTGTTGAAATATTTGCGTGATTTCAATGAAAAAGAGGCGTTTCCAAACAATATTAAATTGGCGTTTGTGAAAACATCTTTAGCTTTGGCTCAACATTTCGGATTTGATTTTAATCAAAACGAACGCGGACGAAAAAGATTTCACTATTGTTGGTCTGGAACACCAGTTGATAATGTACAATATATTGATAAAAATTTGCGTGTTTTCAGATGTACTTATACAGTAGGACGAGACGATTTAGCTTTGGCAGAGCTGAAAAAAGGAGAAATGTCCGCCAATGTCGAAATGTATAACAGGTCCTCATTTTTAGATAAGTGTTGGAATTGTCCATTAGGAGGGTATTGTGGAGGTGGATGCAGCGTTTCAACTCATGTTGATCAATCACGTTTTTGCCAAGAAGAACAAAAGAATTTTGAATACCTTGTCCAAGAGGTAATTCTCCCAATTGTATGGAGTAAGTTCAATGGCGTCTCCGAATAATTCAAATTACTGTGGGGGAAAAGCTGAAGGTTTGAAATTGTTAAAAGAACATAAATTGCCTGTTCCCGATTTTATGGTGATATCAAATAACGAGGTTCATAACGTTCTTGAAACCCCTGAAGAAATGGCGAAATTATATATGAAGATTAAAGAAAGATTTGGCTGTACCAAATTGGCGATAAGGTCTTCAGCAGATAAGGAAGACGGACAATCAAAGTCGTATGCAGGTTTTTTTTCGACTGTTCTTAATGTGCCTATCAGAAAAGATAAAATTTATCAGGCAATGAAAGAGGTGTATGAGAGCGCAAATCGCAGTGTTTCTAATCCGATTAAAATGAATATAGTTATCCAAATTATGGTAAAACCTCGCATATCAGGTGTTTGTTTTTCAGATTCATTTGATGAACGCGGTCAAAAAATATGCCTAATATCTTTTGTTAAAGGACTGGCGAACAAACTTGTTGACGGAAGAACAACAGCAACGAATGTTTTTTATAAAATAAAAAATAATAAAATCTGTCATTCTGATTACGTGGTGCGGGGAATGTTACATCGGGAAAGCTGTCATTTAGATAAGCTGGTGGCATTAGTACAAAAAATCAGAAAGGAAATAGCTGAAAATTCCGATATAGAGTGGTGTATTGATGAGCAAGGTTCTCCTTGGATTGTACAACTTCGTCCCATTACTCGAAAAATTCATCTTTCAAAAGAAACAGAAAAGTATATTGTCGCTTCGGAGGGAGTTGTTAAAGGTAAGGTCTGTTATATAGATAGTTCTTTACCAACAGGACAACTTAAGAATGCTATTAACAATTTTAAAAGCGGAAACATCTTGGTGTCTGACTATACAGATACATTTTTTATGCCGGCAATAAATAAAGCTCACGCTATTTTAACCTCAGAAGGGGATATTCTTTCTCATAGCGCCATCACAGCGCGGGAATTAAATATTCCATGTCTAGTTGGTATTAAAAATTTATCGTCAAAGATAAAAAACGGCGACGAGATATTTTTGGATACTTATAAAAATATTTTAAAAGTCAACGGTGTCAATATATCAGAAGAAACTACCGATATTGATTGGACTTCCGTGTATGATTTTTCCAACATATCAGAACTGACAATTAAAGAAGATATTTTCCTTTTTGAAAATATTTTTGGAGAGAATATTTTATATCATGATTCTAATTGTTTGCCTGAAAATATCAAACGTGCACGTCAAAAGTTAGAAACCAAATTCGGAGATAAAATTCAAATATCGACCAGCAATAAATATCATTGGTATTTTGAATGGAAAAACTTTTGCAAATTTGCAATTTTCAGAAAATATTATTACAAAGCATTAGAATTAGTTCAAAATTTCAAAGAAGATGAAATCGATCATCTGTATAAAGAAATTATCGAAAAATGTATGGAAATTCAGAAAAGTAAAAGATCAAATAATGAATTAGAACGTCAAGAAATAATAATTTCCTTGTACTTTTTGCTTGATATGATGTTACCGATGGGATTGAGCATAAAGCATGCATATCTTGAGGCGTTTTTTTTGATGTCATTTTCTTCATTATTATCACAAGAAAAAGTTAAGAAGAAAAAGCTGGAAAAAGTGCAAAAATATTTGCACTGTGTTATTGCTCGGAAAAATGAAATATTTAAGAAATTTATGGAAAACGGTTTATTGTCGTATGATTTTATGCAAATACGAGATACACAAATTAGAGAAAAATTCCAAGGAAAATACCCTAAATATTCGCCGAAAATGTATCAATTGTTTTATGAGAAATATATAGAAGACGTAAATGCAGATATTTAATAAGTCAACTAAACATTAATATACAAATTCGTTTTTTGCATATACCAATCTATACAAAAAAAGACACCACAATGAACTGTTCCTGAAAAGTTGGATAGTAAAAAAAGAGACCCAAATATAAAACACGTGGTTATTGTATCCCGAAAACGGAAGTAAATACTTCCGTTTTTCTTTATGGTAGGCGCGCAGGGCTGAGGGATAAAAAACAATTTGGGGAATTGTTTTTTGCCCGAAGGCGAGAAAAACCTTTGCTTTTAAAAGTGGTGTAAACCACGCATGAAAAGCTTAGGTTTTCGAGTGCCCGAAGCGAAGTTGGTTTGCACAAACGATTGTTTGCGCAAGCCCTACGAAGCAAGGCCGAACCCGTTGGGTAAGAATACCTGCCGCAATAATAAAAAACCTCGGATAAACCGAGGTCTATTATTATGGTAGGCGCGCAGGGATTCGAACCCTGGACCCACTGATTAAGAGTCAACTGCGCTGCCCTTAAATGCCACTTTTTTAATATCCCTCTATCCCTTAAAAATAAACACTTTCAGAAAAAAATCAAGAAGAAAATTTACTCTGTTATTTAATTCATTTTCACAATATGCACGCATTATGCAGGCATTTTCTTCCAGCCAAGAATAATATTTTTGTTTTGTAAAACATCATAATTTGTCAGAAAAAAGCATAATCCACCATTATTTTTTGGCGGTATTTGGAATGCTTTTCTATTTTCCTTATCCGATAATCAGAATGTCATAAAATATTTTGAGGAAAGGAAAAGATAATGACAACAGAAAAAAAATATTTAACCACAAAAGAACTAGCTGACTATTTAGGAATATCCGAAGCAACTCTTTTATTACATCGACAGTTAAACACAGGGCCTGCATACGTTAAAATCGGGCGATTAGTTAGATATAATCAAGAAGATGTTGAAGAATGGATTAAACGGGAAACCGAAAAAAATAAAAAAATTTAATTTTCTGGCTCGACAAATTAAAAAATATGGCCTTTGCTTGCCATAAACTTTGCAAAAACAACGTGTTAGGAGATTATTAAATGGCTAAAACATTATATTTTAAGTACCCATTAACAGAGCAATATTTACGGAAGCTAAACGAAACGCATGATCTACAAGTTACCGACAGTTGCCTTCCGGGACTTCAAATGCGTTTTTCAAGCGCAACAAAAAAAATAGTATTTTATCTTTGTTATCAATTAAGAGGTACTCGAACACAACGAAGTTTTAAGCTTGGCCGATATGGAGATTATTCACTAAATGAGATTAGAATAAAAGCTATAAAATGCCGGCAGGACGTACAAGACGGCTTAGATCCTGCCGCTATGTTTAGGGAGCGTTTAAAAACGACATTAGCAAATGTTGCAAAGAAAATGAAGGTAGCCGATGTTTATTCTATTTTTCTTGAAAAACACTCTAAATTTAAATCAAATAGTACCTATAAAAATGATGAAAGTTTTGGTCGGATTCATATTTTACCCGTTTTAGGCGGACAACCAATTGATGAACTTGATTTGCCTATGATACAAGACTGGTACAATAATTTGAAACAAAACACGACCATTTCAACAGCAAACCATGCGGTGGCTTCATTATCGAGCTTTTTGACATGGTGCGAAAAATACAAACATAGACCTATTAAAAGCAATCCATGCTCGTTATTGGATAAAGAACGCTCAACCGTGCAAAAACAATATTATATCTTTACAGAAGACGAATATCTGCGTTTATTTGCAGCGATTGAAAAAGGCATTAAAGAAGAACGATATAATCCTATAACATTTATAGCCATAGAAGCGATTGCCCTTACTGGTTGCCGTTGCGAAGAAATCCTTAACCTTGAAAAAGACGAATGCGCATTTTCAGAAAATAAACTTTATAAGAAAACAAGCAAAAATAAAGCTAAAACGGTTATTATCGCTGACGCTGCGGTGGCTGTTTTACAAAAAGCATATCAGATGAGTAAAAGTGATAAATGGGTCTTTCCAGCTCCGACAGATATTTCAAAACCACTTTCAGAAATTCGCAAGGCTTGGAAATGGATTTTAGACGAAGCAAAACTAGGCAAAGCAACCCCGCATGACCTAAGACACTCTTTTGCAAGCCGCGGTATTAAGATAGGGGAGAATATTCACAATATTAAAGAACTTTTGACACACTCTCGCGTTACAACTACCGAAATATATTTGCATACGCAGGAAAAAGACAATTTACAAAGCGCTAACCATATTTGGGAAGGATTAAAAGCTTCAAGCGGGGAAAATATTAAACTTGCCGCTTAATTTATAAAAAAACTGTCGCAGTATTTCAATAACTTGTTGAAATACTGCTATTTTTTATATTTTTCTGGCTCGACAAACATTTTTTTATACCGTATAACAGATATACAATAACTTATTGAATTAACTCGTTTTTTATAAAGGATAACAAAATGACAAATACAGAAGCAATTAAAACTCTTAACGATAACTTTCGGAGAAATTTATTTCAATATAAACCACATAATCATTTAATGCTAACGGCGTATGTTTCTGCATTATCACATGATTATTTAATGGCGCTTTTAACACAAGTTCGGGATTTTGAGGACTTTAACGAAAGCAACGACCCTTATGGCGAACATGATTTTGGAAAAATCAATTTTCGCGGCGAAAGCTATTTTTTCAAAATCGATTATTATGACGAAAATATGGAATTTCACGCAGAAGACCCTGCAAACGAAAACACAACCGAACGTGTTTTGACAATAATGCACGTTGATGAATACTAGATTTAGGGGGTGGCGATGAAAAAGAATATTAGCAAATCAAAGATAAAATCTATTTTAGAAAAATATGGTTTTACGATTAGCGGAGAAGCAGACAGCTATAATTTACAACAATACACTCCCGAAGGCGAAGATTGGAATATTTACCTCTCTAAATTAGAAGATATTAAGGAATACGCCGAAGATTTTGCCCCCGAAGAAGAATTTACAGTATGGTTTGAAGCAAAGCAAAACGGCGTGCAAGGTGTTCCGGGAACTGCCGCATTATGGCAAGACCAGCTTTGGAAAGAGAACTTACTCAAACAAATTTTAAATACTATTTAATTTTAATGAGGTGCAATATGGATTTTGAAATTGCCAATGATTCAGCCGCAGAATTTTTAAAACAACTTCAAGAAGGATAAAAAACTATGTATAACATTCACGAATTAACGGAAAAATTAGAAAAAGCAAACGGTCAGATAGAAATAGCTTTACAAGCTAAATATCCAACTGGTGCCGTTATAGATATTAGCAAGCCGGAAGGAAACGCGCATTGTATTTTAGGACAGTGCCAATCTTTCGGTCGTAAGTATGGACTTTCACAAAACGAGATTCAGCAATTTATGCAAGACGCCATGAGCAGTGATTTTGAAAACCTGAAACAAACTTGCCGCAAATGGTTCGGTATAATTTTTATTGATTAGAATTTAATCCGCAAACTTTAATCGTAAATATTTTGTAAAAATCACAAAAAAGGTTCTTTCTATCAAGCAAATCTTCAATCTCGCTTTCTGTTTCGGCGTCGATTTGAGCCTGTTCCAAAAATAATCCGGCTTCTTTCTTTTTAAGTTCTCGCTCTTGCAATGTTATTTGCTTTTTTATTTTCAATTCCTCAAGCAAGTCATCAGCACCAGACAAATTTTCTTTTAATGTTTTAATTTCTTTTCGTAAATCCGAAAGACTATCATCTAACTTAGCTTTTTGCCGTTCAGATTTTAATTTTATCAATAACGCGTCTTCTTTTACGGAAGTTTGGCATTTGGTAATATAGTTTGAAATTATCTCATCTGCTATATCATCAATAACCGGAACAGACCATTTTGAAGAATAAGAACACGAATAATATACCATCATTTCGCCGCTTTCTTCACATCTTAGAACCGGCAATGCCAGAATTTTTCGGCATTCTTCATCTGAAAGAATCTGTCCGGATTGGGTTTTGCCGCGCATAAGGTTATAAGTTTTTAAATATTCTCCCTTATGCGCCCAAGCTGCATTCTTTTTTTCAACTTTACGAGTACGCAGTTCAATGCTGTAAAACGAAATTTCACAAGGATCTATATCCGCATCTACTTTTATATTTCCCTTATTAAAACATCTTATATTCCAGAAAATACCGTCAATAACTTTGGATATTAAAGTAATACGGCAGCTTTCCGGTTTGAAATTAGGTGCTAAACCATATTTTTTATTAGAATAATATGCTCGTTGGTTCTGATAAAAAAGTAACGGAGCTTGCTCGCCCGATTTTAAGTTAATAACTTGTTTATCGTCGTCTATATCGAAACACTCGGGGTACTGACTTTTAAAAAAGTGCCTCACAACACGCCATAAATCTTGTCGGATTTCAGTGGATTTTTCTGCAATATACTGCGGCGTTACCATGATTTTGTCAGAAATATCTTTTGAAAAAGTTGTAAATAAAGAAGATTCCGCCTGTTCTACAATCAATTCATTTTCAGAGCGATGGCGTTGTAGTGTTTCTTCAATCTCATTTTGGATTATATCTGGACGGCGGCGGAGTTTTAACACATCATCAACCGATAAGTCAAAATTACCGATTATTTCGTCCGATATTCCGAAAATACCGCTAAATTGTAAAGTTCGTTTATTTATCAACTCAATAATGCGAGCGTCGGTAAAATTCTGCTGGCACATCATATTAACCACAATCACATCGGACTTTTGCCCTTGACGATGACAACGGCAAATTCGCTGTTCCATTTCAAGCGCATTATAAAGCATATCATATTGAACCACCACCGGACAATATTCAATATCAAGCCCTTTGGCGGTAGCGTCGGTTGTGATAAGGATTTGCGTTTCTTTATCTTCTCTAAATTTTTCTAAGGCGTCCTCATCTTTGAATTTTAGCGTATTAAAACCGTTTTCAACCAAAAACTTATAAAGCATATCAAGCGTTGCAAGGCTTTCCACAAAAACAACGGCTTTCTGCGTTTCTTTTTGCTTTTTTAAGTGTGCAAAGATCTTTTTCAATGTATCTAATAAAGAAAGCGCTTTGGAATTTTGGCGAATAGACAAGGCCTGTATCTGCATTTCATATAAAAGACGGTTTTCTTCGCCGCTTGAACGCTTTAACGGAGCTTCAAGCATATTGGCAAGAGCTTCGGGCGATGACCCCACTGTGTAATAAAATAAGAGCGTCAAATAATAAAGCTTCATTTCAGGGTATGCTTGTTTATCATCAAGCTTCAAATATGCCGCTATTAAATCGTAAAGTTTTTGCTCCTCGGGGTTTAGATTATAATAAACCATGAGTGGCAGACGATTAGAAAAACCGACATATTGCTCCACCTGTTTTTTTAGCGTTCTAAAACTAAACTGCGACACCCAATTGGAAAGTTCGCCATAACGATCGGGCCGCCGAAAATATCGCTCGTAAAATTCTTTGGCGTCGGGTAAAACTTCTTCATCGATAAAATGAATAAGCCCGTAAATATCCATTATTGACATTGTAATGGGCGTTGGTGTTAATAAGAGCTTAAAAGCAGAGCCAACAGCTTTTTTTAACGTTATGACGGATTTATTTTCGGGTTTGAATAAAAAATCCGCCTCATCAAATACCACTAAATCCCAGTTATATTTTTCTATTTCCGTCGCGTCTTTTAAGGCTTCATCATAGGTTGCAACATAAAGGTTGCGTTCTGGCTGCTTTTCATCTTTATAATAATATTTTTTATCTATTTCAGCACTTACAAAAAAATCTTTTATCTGTTTTTGATTTTCAGGATTTTCCCGATCTTTCCATAAAACAAAGGGCAAAGCAAAATCATTTTCAATTTTATTTAGCCATTGTTTCACAAGGTTTGTTGGCAAGACAATTAAAATATTGCCGTATCCCTCATAACATTTTTGGGCTATAATCAATAATGCCTCGTATGTCTTACCAAGCGAACCCTCATCGCACAAAATACAGCCTTTCAGATAAGACGAACGCAGAGCAAAGCGTGCTGCCGCGATTTGATAAGGCAAAACTTTAATATTAGCCGACGCGTAAACCGGAATAAAATCGTCCCCGGCAAGTTGCATTAACCGTGTTGTTTCAGCAAAAGCGGCAAAGTTAGAGGGAAAGTCCAAAAGTTTAGTCATATATTAGCCCCGTATTAAATCGTTTTCTTAAATTCCGTCCAATCCGTAATCGGTTTTTTAGAGAATTTAACATTATCAAGGGCTTTAAAGTGTGCCGCGCCGCAATGGATTTTAAGAGCTTCATTACCCCGCAAATCAAGCAGATTATCCGAACCTTTACTTTCTAGTACAAAATAAAGTTTTTCTTCGCCGTTCTTTTCAATATAAACTGCCCAGTCCGGATTATACGGCCCGATTGGCGTCTGAATCTGAAAACGCGGTGGCAGCTTAAAGAACATTTTAACATCGGGGTCGTTATCTAATTTTTGCGCCAAACGGCTCTCAACATTTGAATCATAAACGACATAATCATATAAGCTATTATTAACCGGCACCGCGTTTTTATCCAGAAAAGCGACAAGCTCGGAACTGTCAAAAACTTCTTGAACATAAAGCTCCTCATCAGCCAAGCGAACATATTTAATGCCGTCAATCGCTAACGTATGGCGGTTGCGCTGGATAATTTCAAGAGCTTTTTCGTAAAACTCTTGCGGATTTTTCAAAAACTCCGCCCATTTACCGCTCTGTATGATAATTTCGGCCACAGTTTCGCATTTTAGCAATGTTTTCGTCGCGATCAGGCGTAAAATATCCGGTAAAACATCATAAGTGTTGGCTAAATCTATATTTTTGGTAGATTTTGCGGTATGGCTTACTCCGGACTTTTGAATACTAATATCAGCGGTTTGAGTAATAATCCGCGCAACGGATACCGGTTCAAGCTCCGAAAGCTCTTTGACAGCGTTTTTAACCAGTTCTTGAACATCAAATTGAACGCGATACGTGGTTTTTTGTTTAATCTTATCCCATAACGCCAAGAACTCGGGCGAAACTAATTTTTGTTTTTTCAACCTTACGACAACCTCGCGTGAAGCGTCGCGAACTGGGACTTTACTCTCGGCACGTTCTAATGCTTGCATTACCGCGCGTTGTGTTCCTGCTGAAAAATGCGCCAGCACATCACAATTTCCGGCCAAAATCTGAGATTTCATCGTATCTTTATTTTTCGCGTTGATTTTACCTTCTTTTGAAATAATACCTTTATTTTTAAGTTCGTCCATAATTTCAACGGCTTTTTCGTATGAAATCGGCTTTTTCTCAACCACCGTTTCCGTATAAGTTGCCGCCGTTAAGGTTTGAACTGAAACAGGGGCTTTTTTCTGAACAATGATTTTTTCCACCTCTTTTTTCAGCGGTTCCGGAACATCGTCCGGAAGAACAGCAGCAATATCAACCTCATCTTGTTGCACTGTTCCGACCTCATCAATCGCGCCGGATTGTTTCAGCGTTTCAACAATCTTTTCAGCCTGCGCTGGCGTAACCTCTCGCTCAACCTCGCGCGTTTCTTCATCTTCAAGCCCGATCAACATATCAAGCTGGAATATACCAAATTTAATGCCGGTTTCCTGTTCAATCTCTTTTTGAAGTTTGTCGGCAAACTCAGCAAAGTTTTCATTCGCAATAATATGTAAAAGGTTAATATCTTTATCCTCAATTCTTTCGCCGTCTTGATTAACGCACAAACGCAGACCGCGCCCGATTTTTTGGCGGCAGGTAAAAGTGGACTTTTGTTCAATCAGTGTGCAAACTTGGAAAACGTTTGGATTGTCCCAACCTTCCTTTAAAGCCGAGTGCGAGAAAATAAACCGGAGCGGACATTCAAACGAAAGTAATTTTTCTTTATCTTTCATAATTAAAGAATAAGTGTCATCATCGGCCAGCGTATCGCCTTTGGTGTTTTTATAGACGCCTTTTTTATCCTGCGAGAAATAGCCGTCATGAGCTAATTCTACCGAAGTATTAAAGCGAGATTTTAAGCACGAATAAATCGGCTTTTCTATCAGTTCATTATAACATTCTTCAAACATTTGGGCGTAAATACCTTTTTCGCCCGTTTCGGTGCGATATTTTTTAACCTCATCTATAAAGAACAGGGATAAAACTTTAATACCCTTATCGCACAAGCGGAGTTCTTTTTGTAAATGTGCTTCAATCGTCCGATAGATTTGGGCGCGCTTTAAGACCATTTCGTCAACACAGCCCAAAGCCTTGCCGAGTTTAAGAACTTCGGAGTTTGAAAACTCAATACATTCCATTCCGGGCGTGCAATCTATACCCGAAATTTTATAGCCGGTATATAATTTGCGGTGGTTCGAACGGATAAATAAATCGTCATTCGGTTTGACCGTTAAAGTCTTTCTTTCAACTTTACCGTCTTTATTTTCAACATCAATTTCAATTTTAGCCGTAAAACCATTTTCTGCTGATACGGATTTTAAGGCGATATACGGCTTATTTGCGTCATTTTCAACAGAATTGGACGCAATGCAGATTTGCTTAACAAGTCCCTTTTGGTAGGCGTCAACCGGCGTTAGACGATACAAAACATTGATTTTTTCGCGGTGGGTTGCGGAATAGCGCAAAACGCACAGCGGATTTAACGCGGATATGGCCTCTTTAGCTTTCGGGGTATTATTCACACTTTGCGGCTCATCAATGATGACGACCGGATTTGTGTCTTGAATGTAGCGCATAGCCGTTTCGCCGTTTAATTTATCCTGCTGTTGGTTAATAACGTTTTCAGCTTTTTTGAATGCGTCAATGTTAATTATCATTATTTCAATATTGCTTGAAGTCGCGAACGTCCGAACATCAGAGAGTTTAGCGGAATTATAAATAAAATAACGATACGGAACGCCGTCATATAACGCCGAAAAATGCTCTTTTGTTACATCAAAGGACTTCTTCACGCCCTCGCGGATCGCAACCGACGGTACAACGATGATAAATTTCGTAAAGCCGTATAGTTTATTTAACTCTAAAATCGTCTTGCTATAAACGTATGTCTTACCGGTTCCCGTTTCCATTTCTACCGATACATGAAGCGGCAACGCAGTTTCGTCCGTCATCGGCAAGTGGTTGCGTTTTTGCACCGCATGAAGATTATCGGCAAGCGTTTTTTCATCTAACAAAAGATTATTGCCGAAGCCAAAATCGTTTTGCAAAAGCTGAATTTGCGCCGTATTTTCAGCAATAGAAAAGGTTGCGCTGGTTCGTTCCTGTCCCTTAAATAAATCGGTTACAGACTTTACGGCTTCGTTTTGAAATTCTTGATTCTTAAATTTTAACTTCATTCGTCATCGTCTTTCAGTTCTAATTTTTCCTGTTTTGGCGTTTTAGGCAAATAATTTTCATCAGTAACCACTTTTTTACCGGTTTGCTTTTCAAAATCTTGGCGCGCACGTTTAGACACACCGCCCCCGATTTTAGCGGCTTTCTTATTCTCACTCATTCCCGTTGCTTCCATATTTTCAGCGGCCTGTCGGGTTGATAATTCGGCAAGAGCCGTAAAGATAAGCTCTGCCTCGCTCATGTGATCGCGTAGGTTTTGCGATTTAAGACCTTTAAGCTCTTTATGCTCCCGAACGGATAATCCCGACCATTCTTGGTGGATTATGTTGGTTAAAATCGCATATTCTTCCTCTTTGGTAATTTCATGGTCTTTCCAATAATCGGTTAGTTTGTTACGGGTTTCTTGTCCCAGCATACGTTGCTGTATCCATTTTTCAGAATAACCGAGTTTTTGCCAATTTTCACGGGCGCGGTTAAGACTTAAAGCAGGATCAGACGTTTCTTTTATGCGTTCATAGCCGACACGCGCAAGCCATTGTTTAATCGGTTCGGCTTTTTTGCTTGGCACGGATTGAACAATACGGAGCATTGTTTCGGCAGTGGCAACATCTGTTAAATATTTTTTGCCGTCCGCAGCTTCTAATTTCAGTCGGTGACATTTTGACACCGACTCATCAGCTCCTTCCTTTCTAAGGCGTTCAGAAAGTTTATTCCAATATTTACGCGCCGCCTGATAATCTTTTTCAACAAGAATCGCGATAACGTCAATCACGGAAAAATACCACAAATCAGCTTCTTCATCATAAACCGAGCGAATTTTGTTTTGTTCAAAAAGTTTTATCTCGTTTTTCATACGGTCTTCCTTTACCAACTCAATTCATAAAGTGTAAAACACCAGTTAGAATCATTAAATGCCTGTTTGAAGAAATTAACCATTTCCTTGCTATTACCTAAAATTTCACGAGGCAGCAAATTGAAATCTCTAAAATTTTGTTCTAAAAATCCGTCATTTGTTATATATATTGTATGTTGTTCTTTCTCGCCCTTATACCAATAAACCAGAGCATACTTAACTGCATTACCGAGAATATCATCATTAAATTTATGTGTAGATTTTGAAACTTGTTCCAATTTGGCCTTTTTCTTAATTTTACCATGATAAGGAACCATTATTCTTTTACCCGGAGTATCAATGATGAAATAAATATCCTCACAGATAGGAATATTTGTTGGCTTTGAACATCTATCTCCTAAAATGCTATATGCTTTAAAGGGTTCAAGAACAAAAGGTTCCTCAAAATTTTTAATTTCAAGAATATATTTATTATCATAAACCACTGATATTTTTGAAATAGTTTTAGGCGATAATGTCTTATTATATATTGTACAGTTTCGGGATTCCCCTCTAAAACGAGAAAAAGTATAAGACAAGTCTGTTATCTTAATTTTCTTTGAAAAATGATATAACCAAAAGCCATAAAATGTAATAATGAAAATTCCAAAATTACCTAATATGGAAAAAATACTTTCAAAAATATCAAAAAGGCTTTTTTCATCAACCCCATTTAAGATAATCAGCATTAAGCCCCCTTACAGCAACTCAATTTCCACGCCGTTGTCTTTTGTTATATAGAAGGCATTAGCAAGGGCGACATCATCGGCAAAAGCCTGTTCGGCGGCAACAATTTTTGCCGGAGCGAGTTCGCACATTGCCGTTATATCTTCCGGGCTAATACCGCCGTTTGAGCCGTCAAGGCACACAAGCACCAAACCGTCCTCGCCAATGAGGAAGACACGGCGGCCGTTAAGTTCAACCTCTTTAAGCGGATATGTCAAAGGAATGCCAAGTTTTAACATTACCTCAAAAACAACCTCTTGTTCACTTCGGTCGTCTTTAATAGTCTTTTTCATATCGGCAAAACGGGAGAACAACTCGGCTTGGGCGGTTTCAGAATTAACATCAATCGGCGTATCGTCCCACTTCACAAGGTTTGAAGAATCCAGCTTTAAGACCTTAAAGCCCGTATCAACCTCGGGATTTTGTTCTTTAATTTTAGCACCAGCACGGCGAATGCGCTCTTTGCCGATTTCGCAGATGTTTTTATAGCCAGCTTTGAATGCTTCAGACTTTTCGTCTGTTATTTCAGGCAGTTGCACCATGATAAACTGGCGATTGCCGCCGTCTTCGGCATTTAACGCCATAACCGCGTGCGCGGTGGTCGCACTGCCAGAGAAAAAGTCTAGGATTATATCGTCTTTTGTTTCAGAATCACTAAATGAAACCAGCTGCTTGATCAAAGGTGTAGGTTTAGGATTGCTGAAATAATTGCCACCAAGTAATTCTTTTAGTTCTTTTGTGGCACTATCAGTTGAGCCATGTTCAAATAATAAATTTGGATATGCAGATGTTGTGTCTTTGTCTTCAAAATCATAGATTTTTAATTTTACTGTTTCATCTTCATATATGAAACGATTTAACTTTTCAAGCTCCCGCGCTTTTTCTTCACCAATTTGCCAACGTTTACCCTTACGAGGTTTATGCCCAATTATAGGAAATTCCATTGTTTTTCTAGCATATTCGCCCTCATTTTTCTTTTCAATAATGGTCTTTCTATAATTACCCTCGGCATCTGAAAATGGATAAGAACGACTTTCTTTTGAAACCACTCTATTGTTTATTCCTTTATTAGCTTTTTTATAACATAATATATCCTCTGTTAAAGAACTAACGGAAACCCCTGTAACATTTGTAGTTGTTCCTTTTTTCTTCCATGAAAAATCAGCTATAAAATTCTCTTCTCCAAAAACTTCATCACACAACTTTCTCAAATTATGTTGCTCATTATCATCTATACTGCTAAAAATTACTCCATCATCACTTAAAAGATTTGCTGCTAAGCGCAAGCGCGGGTACATCATATTTAACCAATTTGTATGAAAGCGTCCCATTGTTTCGGGATTGGATTTTGTTGCTTGACTTGTTACTTCTTTATATTTTCCCAGAGGATCTTTGAAATCGTCTTCATAAACATAATCATTGCCGGTATTATACGGCGGGTCAATGTATATCATCTTAACTTTGCGATAATACGCCGATTGCAAGACTTTTAAGACTTCTAAATTATCGCCCTCGATATAGAGGTTGTTCGTTTTATCAAAATCAACACTTTCTTCCGGACAAGGACGGAGCGTTGCGGTGGAACGCTTGGCCGCTATGCGATGGCATTCGGCTTTACCTTTCCACTCAAATTTATACTTTTCAAAATCATTGTCAATAAACTCGCCGCAGAGATTTAAGAGCTTATCAACATCAAGTTTCCCCTCACTAAAACACTCGGGGAATACGGCTTTAAGTTTTTCTTTTTCTGCCGCTGTAATATCCATACTTTTGCCGTCAACACTTGGGATTTTGATATCTTCTGCCATTTTAGTTCCTTTATATATAAAACAAGTCGCTTTATGCTAACGGCAAAATCTTAACAAATCAAGTCTTTCGGCAATTTTATTGCCAATTTTTATAAAGTTAATGTACAATAAAAATTTTTATTGAATAATAATATTCTTATCTTTATAGTTACGGATAGACACATTAACAGTTCCTGTGTCTAGTGCCTAAAAAGTGGCACGGAGGACGTCATAATCCTCTGTCTCTGCACGGTGATGGATATACATCGTGAGATTTATTCCGTAGAAAAGCTATGGAATAATGACTATGTCCCCGATTGAACTTCGTTTGGTCGGGGAGCTTTTAGTGCATACAACAGAAGCCCTTGGCTTTAAAGACTAAGAGGATCAACTTGCAGAGATGATTTATGAACTCTCCGACCACCTTATATTAGGTGGCTTTTTTTTATTACGAGATGATAATGCCAAACAACGAACTAATTAAATCACTCAAAAGAAGAGATTGCGATATTTTATCCAAATATTGTATAGATGATATTGATGTTAATGATGTTAAAATAATTTACACTCGTAAACTATTTTTAACTTTATCAGATAAATTATTAGAAATTTTATATAGAAATATTAAATATGTGCCGCATAAATTAAAGACTCTACCATTTTACTATGATATTGTAACAACATTTGTTTATATGTATTGCGATATTCATATTACGCCAATTGCTCCTGAAATGGGAAAAGATATCGGTATTATTACATTATCCAAATTCTTTTGTAATCATTACGATGTGATTGCAAAACTACCCACATCTCAGGCCGAAGATACATTACCTTGGGTTGGAGATATGAAAAAAATGCTTGATGTTTTTGAATTTCGAGGGGTTACATTAGCCACAATTTTAGAAAAAGTTGCCAATCAACTATATGGCGAAGAAATGATTTTTATGCCGGCATCTATATTTAGTGAATATGTTCTTCAAGATAGTCGTCATCTTTCCAAATTTAATAAAAGGTAGAACAATGATTTCATTGATAGAAGAAAATAATAAGAAAATAATGTCAAATTATGCAGATAATATTAACGAGCATGATGTTGAAGCAGTTTGTCGAAGAGGTATTTTTCTTGGATGCTGTGAACAGTTAGTTCGTATTCTGCACCGAAATACAGACAATATTCCTCTGTATTTTAAACAATTTAATTACTATTATGAAATTGTTGTAACTTATGTTGACTTGTACTGTGATTTACTTGTTAAGCCCCGATTTGCAAATAAATATCCTAACATAGAAAAAGATATTGCAGCTATTTCTATAGCTAAGTTTTTTAATGATGATTACAATATTATAGATGTTTTGCCACCTTCGTCTGCTAATCAAACAGCTCAATGGATAACCAAAATGAAGAAAATAATTAAAATATTTGGTATTCACAGCGATATACTTATTCTTATTTTAGAAGGTTTTTCAAGCGAGCTGGTTGGTGAGCCTGTCCACTTTAAAATTGCTGATAATTTTAAAGCAACACTCTATTAAAAAATTACTATATTTATTGCCAATTTTTCGGGGCTGTTTAATTAAAGCTAAAATTAAAACCAGCATAGAGATAGACGGCTTCGTTCTCGTTTATCCATTTTGGCTTTTTGAGGACTGTGGCATAGCCGATAGAGCTATCAAAATAGCCATATTTGAACGAAACTTTACCGCCTGCACCGGATAGGATTTCTGACTTGATGTCTTTATTATTGCTATGAACGTATCCATAGTCAATAAACGGCCCGAAGTCTATGCCTTTTAAGATTTCATTATCACTTTTGGCGAGCGTGCCAACGTTAAAATCTATGTCATTGCGCCAAGAATAGCCGCTGTCGCCTTGCACACCCTCGTTTCTGAACCCGCGCACCGAATATTCGCCGCCGAGGTAATATGCCTCTGTGCCGTATAGTTCATCTTTGGTGTATTGCCCATCAAAAGTGGTGTTATAAGTGGCGATATTAAACAAGTTCAAAGAGCCGTAAGCATAGAGTTTCCACGCTTCGTATTGGGCAGATTGGTTGTAATTTCCGTGGTTATCATTTAATGCGCCAAACCATTTTGTGCCTTTATTATAGGTCGGGTTTAAGTATAGCACGCCATGATCAAAGTAAAAAGTTGAGGAAAGACCGAGGTTAGCTATGGCTAAATCACGGCTTGAAACCTCGTTTTTCATCTTCAAATCAAGAACTCTGGTGTAGTTTTGGTTGCGTTTGTAGGTTACACCAGCACTGGCAGAGATTTTGTAGCGTTGTCCACGGGCTAATAAGCGATCTAAACTTAAATTATTGGTAACGCTGTTGCCGTATGAATAAAAGCGGTCGCCGTTATAGAGTAAAAAGCTGGTTCGGTAATCAGACCACGAGAAATTGTTATTTAAAGTCCAATAGCCAAAAGGAATTGAAGCGCCTACGGTTAAATAATCCGCGTCGCGGTGGTCTGAGCTTTTAGACGGGGCTTTGGCAAAACTCATATTGATTTGCTCGTTTAAGCCCAAGAGGTTATCTTGCGCCGCACGCATACCGAAGCGTGTTTCGCCCGTTGATTCCGAACCGGCATTATCAGTGAAGAATGTCAAACGGGTTGTGCCTTTCGGCTCGTTCAAGATTTCTATTTTGCTGTATTCGTTTTTATCATCGGGCTTAATTTCCATCTTGGCGGAGTTAGAAGCCAAGCGGTTAAGTTGGTCTATGCCTTGTTCTATATCTCGTAAATTAAGGATTGAACCGGTTAAAAACGGAAAGGCTGTTACTGTTTGCAACTTGCCTAAGCCCTCAAACTTTGAGATTTTACCCTCAACGACCTTAATTTCTAAAATACCTTTTTTAAGGCGGGTTTGCGGCATTGGCAAGAATGCGCGCGAGGTAACATAACCTTTTTTAATATATAAGTCGGTGATTTCGTTCATCATTTGGTTAATTTGAGGCAGCCCCATACAGGTGTTTTTGTATTTTTTCGTCACGCCTTTTATTGTCCAATCGCTGACTTTATCGTTCCCAGTTACAAGGATTTTGCGAATATTGATACAAGAAGACACTAAATCGGGTTCTTTTTCTTCGGCGGTGGTGGCGGTTTCCGTTGCCTGCGGGCGTTGCAGAGCGTTTTTAAGCTCCTGCCGGCGAAACTCTTCATTCAATAAACGTTGCTGCTCTTGCTGAATGCGGTTTTGATTTTGTAACACAGACGGAGGCACCTGCGCCCAAGCTGCTGTTGAAAAAGTTATCGCGGCGAATGCCAAAAGTAAAGTCCGTTTAGTCATAGTTTATTTCCCATACAAAGGAATGGATTGTGGATTATCAAAATTAAAGCGAAGTTTTATAGGGGCTAATGGTATTGGTTGGGTGTTATCTCCTTTTGAAATTGCAAGTCCGTCCATTACAAATTCTGCATTTTCAAGCTCTCCGCAAATAAGTGGTGATGCATATTGAGTATAGAAAAATCCCTTTTTATTTATATATTCAGAAATATTATAATATTTATCTTCATAATTTTTATGAGTTTCAAAAGGATTGTTTATTTTGACTATATAAGGAGTGTCTTGTTTGATAATGTTAGATTTATTTGGTTTTATAAAATAGGAATAATGATTTACTCTTGCGGAGTTACCGTATGCAACTTCAATATTATATTTTCCAATTCCATATTTATATTTGTCTTCACAATTACTTCTTGTTAGTCCTATCGCATAAAGTGTAGCACCAAAATTTAAATCAACATAAATATTTGGATATTCAAGATTGGTCATTTTAACAGTATAATTGTTTAATTTTTCCATTTTCCAATCTAATGAATTATTAGTAATCATTGGTATTTTACTTGAACACCCTGTTAAAAGAATCATTAAAGATATTAAAATTTTTGCAATATTGTTCATCATTCTTTCCTGTTTTTAAAATTCATTTTCTTTAAATATGTATCTACATCATGCTGATTAAAGTTCATTTGAGGTAGGTTTTCTTTTAAATAGTCGAAACTTGTTATCCCATCAAGCGTTGTTAAGAATCTTACAGGATCTCCAATATTATAGTTATAATCAATATTAGTTCTTGGTGCCTTTAAAATCCAAGTTTTGTACCAATCCTCCATACTTACTGCGGGACCAACAGCAATGAAGCTCTGGTTGTTATTTACACTTATTCTATTACCATTCAATATTGTTCCAGCACCTCTCCCGATAATTGTTCCTTGACTATGAAAAATGTTATTAGCATTATTCATATCTTTTCTTGCTTCTAAGTCTCCTGCAACCGTTTGGTTTAAGGATACCCAACCCGCAGTTGTTTCAAAACCACCGAATAATTTACCCATAGCAGCCTCAAATAAATCTCCAGCAAAACCATAACTCGGATTATAGCGAACAATAACGTTTTCGTAATTTTTACTTGTATTTTCAGCGTCTTGCCTGCTATTCAATATACCATTGACAATGTATGTCTGTGTTTTAGTCAAATCTTCTGCTGACACCTCATTGCCATCTTTTAATAATACGCTTCTTTTATCTCCGTCTAGGAATGTACTAATAACACCACCAGGAGCCCCGATAGCGATATTTGCAGTTTCTAAAAGCCCATTGGCTATTGATGGAATTATACTATCTTCTCCCAAGTTGTTGCTGATGTTTGCCTCCACTTGATGTACTTCATCAACAAGTGTACCTGAAAGATTACGTGTATTATCGGCATGAGTTAGCGCATTATCTGTTATATTAGTTATATCATCTAAAACAGCTTTTGCTCCACTAGTATCTCCAACCACTAATCCTAACAATCTGTTATCAATTGTTACCGTTGCATCCAAAGCACCAGTGATTTGGTCTTTGGTAATTTCTTCGACGTTGTTGATATCACGGTTTATGCTAGATATGTCGCTGCCATCTGCTATTTCTATATTACCTTGACCAATGGTAGCGTGCGTTACGCCTTCTTTTTCAGAACCTTGATTTGTGATTGTAATGCTCGTTGTTCCTTTGGGATCGCCGGTATTTTTTCCGCTATTAGGTGTACCTGTTGAGGTGCTGAAACCGAGACCTTTGTTTTCGCTATGTTCATAGTTATATATATCTCGATATTCCAGACTACCAGCTTTTATGTTCAAATTGCCTGTATCAATACCATTATTATCTATATTAGCAATTACAGCTCCCTCTAATCCTAGTTTTCCGCCGACATTAACATCTACTGACTCCGTTCCGATAATCCCAGAAACATTATCTACCCAGCGTCTGTCTGTTTCACCTTTACTATGGCTGATACTAATACTCTGGTTTTGCCCAATACCAAGACCGAATCCATTTGAAGTATTTTTTGCATAGTCTGTATTTTGCATTGAAGATAAATTCATATCTCCACCAATATTTGCAGCTACATTTTTAGCGACTGCATTATAGCCTTCTCCTATCATATCATTACCTATATTATAGTTAATGTTTCCTTTTTCAGCTATTGTTTCAGAATTATTATATATCGCACCAGTCGCACGTGATTGAGCGTTACTTAGTCCTAAATCAACATAGGCTCCACCAGCTGTTGAAATTCCAACACCGACAGAAGAGGTTTTAGTTTTATGCGAACTGCCATAAGTATCTTTGCTTGCTTCCAAAATTAAATTGTTCTCTATATCATAATTGATATTGCCTTGTTGACTGATAACGATTGAACCAGTTTGTTTCATATCTTCGCCAGCAGCAAAGCTAATATTTTTGTCTGCGACGATATTCGAACCTGTATTTTGCACAGACGCAGAAGTTGTTTGACTTTCTTTTGTTGTCGCTGTAATTCCTGCATCTACATAAAAACCTAATGTTTCTGCACTGGCGCCACTCTTTGCCATTGCTTGGGAAGTTGCCGCCGTTACCATAGCCAATGTTTCAGTTGCAAAAGCTAGATTTATTCTTGCGTCTTTTACAGCTTGCGAACTCGCTTTACCTTCCGAATAAAGCTTTTCTATTCTATCAAGATTATCTTTTGCTTTTTTAACATCTTCGGTTGCTTCTACCAGATTTTTAATAGCATAACTAGCGTCCACAACAGAATTACCTACACCTGCGGTTGCGGAAATTTTGCTTTCGCTATGGGTTTTCTTATCGTCTTCGGAGCTTTGAGACGAGGTAATGTTGATATTTTTTTCTGCTGAAATATTGATATTGTTATCAGAAACAACGTTTGAGCCTTTGATATTAACATTTTCGGTTGCGCCGATGTTTATATCACCACCTGCGGCAATGTTTGATGAAACGGTGGTTTTTTGAACATTATCCCAAGTATCTTTGGTCTTTTCGCCCAAATCTATACCCATATTCAGCTTGCCATCTTTAAATCCAACATTACCGTTAGCAAAAGCTCCCATTCCGCCTGTTACCGTATTTAATGCAGCAATTTTAGCAATTTCTGTAAAACCTTTTGTTAAATCAGTCTTTTCGTGGACTTCACGGTGTTTGGTGGTTTCTTCGCCGTTTAGGATATTGACAGAACCTTGTTCGCCAGATTTTTCCAGTTTGCCGTCTGTTCCTACTTTATATCCTGCTAAAATATTAACGTCTGTACCTGCATTGACATCAGAGGCAACAAATGTGGTGTCTTTGCCCGAAACGACCGTCAAGCCTTCGGTTGTTTTGATATTTGAGCCACGAAGTTTGGTTTCCTCGTGTTCAATCTCATCTAATGACTTTTTCAATCCGCCCCATGAGGATTTTTTGGTTTTGGAGTAAGAGTATTGACTGTCTTCTGCGGCAACCGCTGTAACATCACCACCTGCGGTGAGCTGGGCGTCTTTACCTGCTTCAACTTTTGAGCCTTTGGAGAAGATGTCTTTAACAGCATCTATGAGGGCATTGCCGCTAGCAACAATGGCTGAACCCACATTCTCAATTTTATCTTTGACAGTGGTGGTTGTTTTTTTGCTCATAAAGCCAGATTTGGTTTTGCTGCGTTCTTCACGATTATGCAACTCAACCGTATCAAGAATAATATTTTCAGCTTTGAGCGAAACATCGCCTTCTTTACTTTCCAGCTTTGCACCTTTGGCAGCGTATGTGCCGCTTGCCTCAATCTGTAAGCCTTTATCGCCCGAGATAATAGCCTCTTGACCTGTCTTTTCAATTAAATCATAATTTTTGCCACGGCGAGTTTCTTCGGTGTATTTCTTGGTTTCGTTTAAGATGTCATTGGCTTTAATGGTTGTTACTTCGCCGCCGATGGTTGCGCTGCGGTTTATCAAAGTATCGGCTTCAATATCCGTTCTGCCGCCGATAATGCGGGCGGTTTGCGTACGATTGCTCTCGTTAAGTAAGTTTTTAGCTTTCAGCGCAAGTTCATTTTTAGCAAATATATCGCCTGAGTTGCTGATATTGTCAGCGTTGATGGCAATGTTCTTACCTGTCATCTTTGCGCCGTATCCGCCGATCTTAATATTATCAAGTGTCGCTTCGCATAGATATAGTTCTGGAACGAGAACTTTTTCGCCGTTTACTTCTTTCTCAACATACCAAATTATATCAGAGTTTAGCTGAGCTATTTGTTCAGCAGTCAAAGCAACACCGATTTTTAAGCCCAAACGCTCGTACTCTTTGGCAGCATTGTTATATAATGCTTTCATTTGATCCAAATCGTTTGAGATTTCGCCGTTCCCGAGGTAATGTCCGTATGTCGCTTGGCGGATAGCGTCCATTATCAAACGAGTTTCATAGGCAGGGTCGCCCAACATTTTGCGTGTGTTATATTCGTTTGAAAACGGCGTAATGCGATCAAAGAAATAATTCGAGCCAACAAACGGAATATTATTGAAAAAGTCAACATTTGTCCGAATCATATATTTCGGGTCGCCGTCTGATACGGCAAACATACCGTTATCGCCACGTGGCAAAGTTAAATCTACCGGAACTTGTCCTGATTTCAAATCTGGCACTTCATCACGACCAAAACGGAACGAACCTGTTGCCGCCTCAACTTGGTCATTAACAACATTACCACCACTAGCATTGATGACGAGATTATTGCCAGCGGTTACAAGAGAGGCTTCATTAGAATAAATCCGCTCATTATAATATTCTGTTGCATTATAGGTTTTCTTTTTCGTACGAAAGTTCTTTTTCTTCTTGGTGCGGCGTTGTTTCTTTATGGCTAATTCCACAACCTCGCTATATGTTTGGTTTACAAGTTGTGCCGTGTTTATCGTGGCGTTGTTTTTAGCTGAAAATGTGGAGCTTTGGTTTAATATATCACGGCTGTTGATGTTTAAGTCATGTCCGGCAAGGATTGTTGCGGCTTCAGCATCCAAATGAACTTCTGATATTTTATAGCGCCCGAGTTCCAACCAACCCGCATTATACGGAGCTGAATCTCTGATTTTGTCATAATATGTGCTATAACCATCAGCTCCCGTATTATGATTCAGCCCCATATTATAGATTTTATCAGATTTTATTGTTATATCATTGAAACTTTCAATCCGTCCGCCGAGGTTTACCAAAGCGTTAAATTGATCTTGGCTTGCGGTAAATGGCGTATTCGTGATTTGATCTTTTATCGTTTCCGATGTTTTTTCATCGGTTTTATCGCTGTTATCAATATTTTCGCCGCCACTTTCAACGTCATCCCACAGCGTATAGGCAACCTCATTGCCGTCAGAGTCTAAAATTGTTAATTTATCAACGTTTTGGAATGTGATTGTCGGTTCGCCGTCTGGTTCTATGGACGGAGTTACAATCCGCTCGCCAATATAGATAGTATAGCCGTCAAGCGTGTAGCTATCGCCCAAGTTCGGTTCTTCGTCAAAAGCTTCAGCCGGAACAGTCAAAGTTATACCTAAATCAGTTAAAGTGATGTCCAATCCATCGTCTTCCTCGTCAAACTCGCCATTTTGTATGTCTTGATTATTGTTGGCATTTGAGGTTGAGGTATGCGTATTTTCAACATTCGGATTGTCATAAACTTTGTTCGGGTCAACATCGCCGATTTTGGCGTCTTTGCCTTTTAATTCTATATTATTACCTGCAAAAATCTCCGCTAAATAGTTAATAATATCTTTGCCGGATTCAATAATAACGTCTGCCCCCGCCAGCAAGCCGCTGTCGCGGTGGTTGATGTAATCATTTTGGGTGGAAATATTTATACTACCATTAGCCGCAATCTGCCCCAGATTATGAATATTATCAGCAGAAAGCGAGGCGTCTGTTCCAGCGTTGATTTTGCTGTTATTTGTAATGTCGCCTGAGGTGCTTAGGGTTAAGGTTTCATCGGTCGCAATTTGCGCATTGTTTGTCAGAGTGCCGGAAGTCAGGCTTAAATTTTTGGCAGATACAGAACCGCTGTTTAACAGGCTGTCGCTACCGACTTCTATGGTGGCGGTGTTTTGCGCTAAAATTGTGTCATTATTCGTAAGGTTTTTACCAACATTCACGGTTAAATCTGTGTCTGCGACTAACTTGCCGTCATTCGTTAAATTATTCTTAGCCTCAATATTTATCGTATCTGCATTGATAAACTCTTTTGTGAGGTTGAGGTCTTTACCTGCTGTTATATCTGCATTTTTAACCGCAGCTATCTGCATGGAAGCAGTCAAGTTTTGTCCGGCTTTGACATTAAGGGTGTCTGATAAAACAAACTCTCCTTCAAGTGTAACATCTTTTTGTGCGGTTAAATTGATATTATTTTCAGCGAATGCTGTTCCTTGTACACCAATGTTTTCTTTTGCCTCTGATGAAATATTGTTAGAAGCATAAGCTGTACCATTAAGTTGAACATTTTTGCCAGCTGTTATGGTCAAATCTTTTTCAGCGTGAGCAATGCCGTCTGTCTTATGTTCGGCTGAGCCTGACTTTGTGGCAACTTTAATATTATTTTTTGCAGCAACATTCTTAAACACAATATCGCCATCAGCGGTAATTTCAAGATTGTCCATATCTGCCACAAGATTGCCGTCGGTTTTAATGCCCATACCGCTTTGCGTAGCTTCAATTTTAATCCGCCCAGCATACATTCCACCCAAAGCCGAGCTGTCTAATGCTAATGTGGGCTGCGTTGCTGTATCATTTTTTGAAGTTATTTGTTTGGTATTATAATCATATTTCTCATTACCAGTTTTTATGGTTAATTCTTGGTCTTCATCAACATAAATATTGCCGGCAACTTTAACCGCATTGGAAACTAACTCGGCAGGACTTTCTGGAACGTGCAAACCGAACGCTTGCTCGCCTTTACCCTCAATGCTGATTGTTCCCACAGGAGAAATGGCAAAATCTTGAAGTTTCCCATCAACCACATTCGGTTTGCCAGTTATCATAGTCAAACGGGAGAGGTTTATAAAACCTGCTCCCGCTGCTGTTATCCCGTTTGGATTTGCTATAACTAGTGCTGCTCTTTGCCCAAAAATCTCTGTATATCCCTCTAAGGCGGTGGTGGAATTTGATGTTACTTCATTCAAAATGACGCGTGCGGCATCTCCCGTGCCAAAGTTTGGATTAAACGCTACCGTGCCGCCAAGCGTACTTTCGCCTTGCGGAATGCCGGTTTTATAGGCGTGGTTGTTTAAGATAAGATTACTTTCATTAACGTTATATTCTAAAAACTTATTATGTGATACACCGCCAGCGGTAGGTTTTACAATGTTTAAAACGTCGGTGCCGTTAGATGACTGAACTATATTTGGTGCACCATTACCTTGATGAGCCGCCGTATCCACAACGATATTGTTATTTTGGGCAAAGGCAAAAGTCGCAAAAGAAACCGAGGAAAGCAATAAATATGTGGATAATCTAATCTGTTTTCTAGATAAATAGTTCTTGTAGTTCATAGTACACCTATCCAAAAGTTTAAGATTTAGTTAATTTCTAACCTTTAATATTTTAAAAATCAATAAAAATTTTAATTTTTTTATTTTTCTCTTAATGGTAATCCAATGATTTTGTCATCTAACTATTTATAATATCATCATAAACTAATATTATTTTTTATTTTAAGGTATAAACGATTATGTAATTATATATACCATTGTATTTATTTCATATTTTTAGAACGGCAATGTCGTTTTTACTTGCTTTTCAATCTAGAACAATCTACTATATGATTAGACCAAAGGTTATATGCAAGCGCAGGTTGTGATATGGATAAGCAAGAACAAAAGCACTATTGCCGGGTTGACTTTGATAAAAGCTACATGACTTTAACGCAGCTTGCCGATTTATGGGGCGTCCCGCTAGAAGACATCAGATATTTAGGCGAAGAAGGCGAATTGACTATTTGTATTCGCCGTTTTCCTATTAAAGTGGCGATTGAGAGCATTTTGGAAAAAGCTCCCTACATTAACACATCACAAAAAGCGGAAACAAAAAAGATTTATAAAATGCTGGACGCCCCGCAGCCTTTACACCCGACAGATGTTTATCTGCTTTTTGCCAACCGTAATTCAAAAATCCCGATAACACGGTTTAAAACGGCGCCAATTATGAAAATAATTAAAATCTGTTCGCCGTTAGAAATTGAAGTTGGGTTTGACGATATGGTGGTTACGGCTTCCGAACGAAAACGATTTGAGTTCGCCCATAGTAACAAAATTTTATCTCAAAGTCTTAAAGAACCGCTGGTATTGCTTGCCGCGGATTTTTCTTTTATAAGGCTTTATGACAAAGAATATCACTTCGGCGAAAAACAGGCGTTAGCAATAAAATATCTGTATGATCGGTATTACAGCGGCGACCCGTGGGTGCATGGCAAGATATTATTAAAACACGCAGGATCAGAAAGTTTTAAACTTGCTAATCTGTTCAGCAAGAACAAAGATTGGCGCGAAGTTATTATCTCTAATTCACGCGGATTTTACCGAATAAATCTGCCTTTTGAAGAACCAGCCCCAAGCCGCCGACAAGAAGAACAACAACTCAGTTTATTTAATTTTTAAGATATAGTTTCATTTTTTTAGCCTAAATCCTCATCGGTTTAGGCTTTCTTTTTGTGTTTATTCCTTACCCATTCCATACCCTAGACGAAATAAACCGTCCTCTCTCCACACCTTAACAAATAGTTAAAATCAACTTTTAACTTTAAGTATTTATAAAAACATTCTTTTTAGCCAAAACCCTTGCTCCATACGCAGACAAGGCAATCTCCGCGCCGATTTTGTTATTATTTCTTCTTATCCTCTCTTTGTAGTTCAATCAAAAAAGAGGTAAAAAATGAGTTATGAAATCTTACCACGAAGCCAAAGACTAACAGAAGCAGAGTTAAGCAAATATTGGGGCGTTAGCAAATACACCTTACAGCGGTGGCGTTCCTGCGGCGATGGCCCTGTTTTTATTAAAATCGGCGGAAAAGTCTTTTACCCGTTAGATGAGATTTTGAGGTATGAGCGCGAAAGGACATTCAAAAGCAGTTTTGAACGCGCCTATCCGCAAACAACGGAGGTGGTGCAATGAACAAGAAAAATGTGCGAATCTGCCCGTTATGTCATCAAAAAATTGTCCAGTATAAACACGGTTTAACGCAAATCCTTATTCGCGGGCTTTATCAACTCTATCAAGCCGGGGGAATATCACGCCTTGACCGTCTAGCTTTAACGCATAGTGAATTTACGAACTTTCAAAAGCTCCATTATTTCGGGTTAGTCATCAGCGACAAGTCAACAAATCAATGGATTATAACCGAGAAAGGACGCTTTTTTATGGAAGGTAAAACTGCCGTTGAAAAATACGTTATTACAGAAAATGCCCGGATTATCAGCAAAAGCGATGAAGTTGTCTATATCCATGATGTTAAAGACGCGGCACAATACAGAGCAGACTGGCAACAACAAGCCACGAGAGGGTGCCATGAATAAGGATTTTATCGCGCAGAAAGCCAAAGACAACCTTGATAAAATCGTTATGCGGCTATTCCCCAAAGCCCGCAAAGACGGAAAACGCTTTTATATCGGCAATATACAAGGCGATGGTGGCGACAGCTTAATCATTGAAGCAGCCCCACCGAAAACGGGTTTATGGCACGATTTTGCCACAGATGAAGGCGGCGACATTTTCTCATTATGGGCAAAAGCCACAAAAACCTGCGATTTTAAACAAGTTTTGAATGATATTGCCTACTTTTTAGGGCTTAATCTTGAAATATCCAAAACACCTGCCGGCGTATGGACTTATCAAGACGTAACCGGCAAGGCTATTCTGAAAATCAACCGATATGACACATCAAAAGGCAAAGTTTTTTATCCGTATGACTTTATCAATAAAAAAAACGCCTTACCAGTCGTTCGGCCTTTGTATAATCTTCCTTTAATAGTAAAGGCGGAAACTATCATTTTTGCTGAGGGCGAAAAATGTGCCGAAGCTATAACACAAGCCGGATTTTGTGGGACAACAGCACTGGGTGGAGCAAATACGCCACTTGAAAAAACTGATTTTAGCCCATTACAAAGTAAAGATGTTTTAATTTGGCCAGATAATGACGTGCCGGGGCTTAATTTTGCAACAGCTTTATATCATCATCTAAAAAAGCAAGGTATAACCGCGAAAATTTTAGAAATACCCGAAGGCAAGCCGACCAAATGGGACGCCGCGGACGCCATAAAGGAAGGCTTTAATATTAAAGAGTTTATTAACACCGCGGCAAGCTATGAACCCGAAGCGGTGGCAACAAAAAAATCCTTACAGATTAAAGACTGGCAAATAAACCATTTTTCAGCCATACCAACAGCCCCAGCATTTTTAATTGATAACGTAATCCCGCTCGGGGTTGTTTCTATGCTCGCTGCGGTGGGCGATACCGGCAAAAGTATGCTCCTTTTAGATTTAGCCGTTAAGATAGCCACCGGACAACAAGGGTTTTGTTTAGGTGGCAAAGTTAAACAAAATGGCGCGGCGGTAATCTTTTTGGCCGAAGACGATATGGCAGAAGTCGAACGGCGCCTGCAAACATTGGACCCCGAAAAATATCGTTATTTATACCCCGACAGGCTGTTTATTTTACCTTTGCCAAACATCAGCGGAGCCTTTGCCATAGTTGAAGAAAAGCCAGACGGTATACAGGAAAGTAAAATATATAAAGATATTAAAGAGCAAATCAGCGGTATTGAAAACTTAAAGCTCATTGCCTTTGACCCGCTCGCCTCGTTTGTGCGCGGCGACATCACATTTAATTCAACGGTTGCGGCGTTTCTTATGAATAGTCTTTCACAATTAGCTGCGGATACTGGCGCAAGCGTTATCATAACCCACCATTTAAGAAAGACTAACGGCGAAATTGCCGGAATTGAGGACGTGCGCGACGCCATTCGCGGATCTAGCGCGCTGGTTAATGGTGTTAGGCTTGCTTACGCCCTTTGGCCTTTACCACCAAGCAAACAAAAAGAATTTTACGCCGGCAAGGAACAACCAAGAGAAAATAACAATTTATATTATGGCGCAGTGGTTAAGGCAAACAGCAAGGTTGACCGAACAATAAACGTTTATTTAAGAAATCCGAAAAACGGACTTTTAGAGCAGACACAAGGCAAAGAGCATTTTGTTTTTAATATGCAAGAAAATGAAAATATGCTTTTGCAAGACCTTGAAAGGTTGAACAAGCAGAAAGTCAATCTCGCCTTTTCAGGCAAAGACGGAGTTTTTGAAAAACGGCATTTATTAAGTGTTCCCCTAAAAAATCTCTCAAAACGAAATTTACGCGCAATCGTCAGTATGCTTCTTGACAGCGGCAAAATCGCCAAAGGAGCAAAAGGTTACTTAACTATTCAAAATACAGGGGGCGAAGATGAACCAGCATTGCCATTTTAAAGCGGAAATCCACCATTGCCGTGAGTTATTGGAAATATTCAGCAAGGCAACGACTCGCCACGAAATAAAAACTTTTTACGCATTACCGGATTGCCGGCATTCAGCATTTCCATTTTTAAGGAAAAGCGAGAAAAACTCAGGCGTTTCCGCATTTCCGGCAATCTATATAAATATATTTTAAGGGGGTAATATGAATTTAAGAAAAATATCTTGGACCAAGCAAACAGTTGAAGAATGGCTTGTTATCGCGGCCAAAGTTGAACGCGTTAAACCACCGGTTAAGCCGCAAGGTTATCAAAATTGCACCCTTATCGCCCTTCGCGGATTATTCGGTAATCTTATTTTAGACCCCGAAGCGAGAAACCGTTTCAGACCAACACCGGAGCAAAATACCGTTTGGGAAATCGTTATGCTGGATTGGTTTAAGCTCATAGACAGCACAGAGGATAAAAAAATCGTTTGGCTTCATGCAAACGGCATGGGTTGGGTGCGTATAGGAAAGCGTTTTCATTTATCACGGCAGACAACCGCGAACAGATACAATCGCGCCATTGAAGCATTGGCAAGGGATTTAAGCCGATTATATAATCTTTGATTTTAGCAGTCTTTACAAATATTGCTTAAAAAAATAAGTTTATTTATCTCTCCTTAATATTTTCTTATTGCTAGCGCTTAAAATGTTAAAAACTTTTGCCTTAACATTTTCGGAAATTTATGTGTATATTTAAGCTATAATCGGAACGAGGTGTAAACAAATGGCTATCGTTAATTTCTCCTTATCAGGGGCGGAAGCTAATCCGCTCCTTTTTTTTAGCAATCAAACAATCAAATTCATATTAGCTAAAAGTCTAACACGAACCGCACAGGAAGCGCAAAAAGAAATTCGCCAGCATATCCGCAATGATTTTGTTATTCGCCGCAAAAGCGGTGGTTTTGAACAATCAATAAAGATTTTGCCGGCAACGAAAAGCAATCTACAAGCCAAAGTTTACACAATGGCTGGTTTCGCTGCACTTCAACAAACCGGCGGTATTCAGAAAGGACAGCAAGGAAGGCTTGCCGTTCCGCCATATAATTCGCTTCGCGATGTTAAGTTAAAAACATCAGCTAATAAGCCGCGCGGACTAAAAAACTCTTTTTTGATTAAACTACATAATGGCGCACACGCTGTGGCTGTTCGGCAACATAATCAGTTCAAAATAATGTATTACTTGAAGCATACGGCATTTATGCGAAAGCGTTTAAATATGCTTGAAATAGGCAGCGATACTGCAACACGGACATTCGGAACTGAATTGCAATCAGCTATACGCGAAGAAGGATTTTAAGAGCTGTCTGTAAATAGGTTCTTTTGGACATCTCCGCGCCGAGGGTAAAGGCGACCGCGCGATCTTTTTAGTTAGATAGATTTTTTTTGAGTAGCCATTTTTTGTGGCTAACTTCTTATTTTTTCTAAAAACTGGCTGGCTCCTCAAAATTAAAGCTAATTTTCATTTTTTTGAGTAGCCACCTAAAAAAGGATATAAAATGACCGACAATAAAAACGAAATAACATTCCCGGATAACATTCCAGTTTGTAATATTGAAATATTAAACCCTTATGCCAATAATCCGCGTACACACTCAAATGAACAGATAGAACAGTTAATGGCAAGTATGCGCGAATTTGGTTTTACGAACCCTATCTTAGCCGACCGGGACACAAAAGAAGTTATTGCCGGACATGGCCGATTGTTAGCTGCACGTAGATTGGGTTTACGTCAAGTTCCAGTTATTTTTCTAGCACACCTAAACGAAACCAAACGGCGAAAACTTATTATTGCCGACAATCAGCTCGCACTCAATGCCGGTTGGGATATGGAACTTTTGGCAACCGAATTATCAGCATTAAACGAATTGGGCGAAAATCTTGATGTTTTAGGGTTTGAAGATGAATTTTTAGACGAAGTTTTAAATGCACAACTTGAAGAAAACGAAACACCGGAAGAACGCACCGAAAAATTGATTGACCGTTACGGAGTACCTCCGTTTAGTATTTTAGATGTTCGTCAAGGTTATTGGCAAAAACGCAAAAAAGAATGGAAAGACCTTATTCGAGAAAAAGGAGAAAGCCGAGAACATACACTATTTAAGACAGATTCTTACATGAATGAAATTGGAACAGTTAGCATTTTAGACCCTGTTTTGTGTGAAACACTTATAAATTGGTTTGCTTTGCCGAAGAAAACTAAATGTATAGATCCTTTTGCCGGAGATACTAGTTTTGGTTTTGTTTCAGCCTTAAAAGGGTGCGAGTTTGTCGGCATTGAATTAAGACCAGAGCAAGTGAAACTTAATCAAGAACGAAGCAATAAACTTAATTTAAATGCACAATATATTTGTGATGACGCACAAAATATTCTTAAACACATTGCACCGAATAGCCAAGATTTTCTTTTTTCTTGCCCACCTTACTATGATTTAGAAGTTTATAGCGATTTAGAGCAAGACGCCAGCAATCAAGAAACTTATGATGATTTTCTAAAAATTATTACAAACGCTTTTAGTGGAGCTATTAAAACTCTAAAAGATAACCGTTTCGCTGCTATTGTAGTTAGCAATATTCGCAACAATAAAACAGGATTATATCGTAATTTTGTAAATGATATAATAAAATTGTTTCAAAATAATGGCATGCACTTTTATAATGATATAATTTTGGTTGATGTTGCCGGAAGTGCCGCCATGAGGGCAAATCACAATATGCAAAATCGTAAAGTGGTTAAAACACATCAAAACGTTTTAATCTTTTATAAAGGCGATCTTAAAAAAATCCCCGAAATTTACAATCAACCTGTTTTTGTTGATAATTATATTAGTAGTGAAAAGCAGGAAGCAAAAGAAAACGTTAATTCGGAAGAATTTGGAAAACTTGACCCCGTTTTCTATGAAACGTTAATAAATTGGTTTGGACTTGGACAAGGAACAAAGTGTATGGATATTTGTGCAAATGATACTTGTCCGGCATTAGTTAGCCACTTAAAAGACTGCGAATATATCGGATTTACATCAGACGCAGCAAAAGTGCAGCAAAACAAGCTGACAATGAGTAAATTTGGCATAAAAAGCCGATTTATTTGCGACAACGACATAAAAAAATATGTTGCGGAACAAAGTCAAGACTTTCTTTTTGCTGAATTACCAAGCCCGAAAAACGATAAAGAATATAAAAAATTATTGGAAAACTTGCGCTCAATGTTAAAAGATGGAGCCAAAACCTTAAAAGATACGCGTTTTGCAGCGATTATTTTATCAAATAACCGTAACAATTCTTGTTCCTGCTTTCCTTTAACCGATGACATAGTGAAAATTTTTAATGATAACGGTATGGCTTTTTATAACGATATTGTATTTTTGGAAAACATTATAGAAGCCCAAAAAGCAAAAAACAATGATATGAAAAGCCGACGCGTTATTCCTGTCCATAGAAATGTTTTAATTTTTTATAAAGGACGACCTTCACAGATTAAAGATGTTTTTATTACAAAAACCGAGGGAATAAATGAAAATTGAAGCAAGACATAAGATTTTAAGCTATATTAACTGCCAAAGAACAAGCCTAACCATAGAAGAATTTGAAAGTGCCGTTAAATTAACAGGGGCAAAAGTCCTGCAAAGTATGGAGCATGATTTTAAACCGCAAGGCAAATCAATTCTAACGTTATTAGCAGAATCACACGCAAGTTTTCATTCTTATCCAGAATATAATTTTTGTTATTTAGACATTTTCACTTGTGGCAAAATGGAAATTAGCAAGTTTGATTTAGCTCTTCGGCAAATTCTAAAACCGAAAAAAATCCGAAAAAAACAATTTAACAGGAGTTTTAATGGCTAGTAAAATGGGGATTAGTATTCGGGCATACGCCAAACATCGTGGCGTTGTGCATGGAGCCGTACAAAAGGCTATTGAAAGTGGTCGGATAACCCCTTTGCCAGACGGAAGCATAGACATAGCACAAGCAGATCAGCAATGGGAGCAAAACACTAATGCTAATAAAGCCCGAAACACTCCCAAAGCAACTGGTTATATGGACGCGCAAATCTTAAAAATGAAAGCCGAAGCCACTTTGGCACAAATGAAAGTTAAAAAAGCTCTTGGAGCCTTAGTTCCGCTCGATGAATTGATTGTTTTCATGAGGGTTTTAACAAACGATTTATCAACGCATTTTTTATCACTAGGACGAAATGTTGCTCCGAAGGTTATTGATGAAAAGGATATTATAAAGATAACCCGCATTATCGATGATGAAATAAAGCGGTTAATTTGCGAGTATAAAAATGACATCGAAAACCGAATATCAAAGAGAACAACGGCGATTATGGATAACGAAGATACTTAAACAGAGTATAATGCCGGCTTGGCGCATTGATTTTGGCATGACAGTCAGCGAATGGGCCGACAAATATCGGATATTAGCAAAATCCACTTCCGGGGAACCGGGACATTGGCGCACTAGCCGGACGCCGTATTTAAAGGAAATTATGGACTGCCTTTCTCCGTCGCATAGCGCGAAAAAGGTTGTTTTTGTTAAGGGCGCGCAAATTGGAGGTACGGAAGCTGGACTTAATTGGATTGGATACATTATCCATTACATTCCGGGACCTATGCTTTATGTCAACCCCAATATTGAACTATCAAAGCGAAATTCAAAAATGCGCTTAACGCCTATGCTTGAAACGACAAAGGTATTGAGTAAATGTATAACTCCGGCAAAATCAAGGGACAGCGGCAACACTATTTTAATGAAAGAGTTTCGCGGTGGGGTTTTAATTATGACCGGAGCAAATTCGCCGGTTGGTTTGCGTTCAATGCCGGTTCGTTATCTTTTTTTAGATGAGGTGGACGGTTTCCCAGACGAAGCTGGGATTGAAGGCGACCCCGTAGATTTAGCCATACAAAGAACTGCAACATTTAATAATCGTAAAATTTTTATGATTTCGACCCCGACCATTAAGGGAGCAAGCCGTATTGAACAGGCTTTTTTAGAGGGCGACCAACGATATTATCACGTGCCTTGTCCTCAATGTGGGCATTATCAAGTTTTGAAATGGAAACAGATTGTTTTTGATAAAAATAACATCAAAGAGGCTTGCTATAAATGCGAATCTTGCGGCGCCTTATGGCATAATTGGGAAAAGGAAACGATTTTAGCCAAAGGGCATTGGATAGCGCAAAAGCCCTTTAATACCGAAGTCGCTTCCTTTCATCTTTCGTCTTTGTATAGCCCTAATGGTTGGATTTCATGGACAGACATTGCCAAAGATTTTTTAGACGTTAAGGACGACCCCAGTCGTCTGCAAGTTTGGACAAACACCAAATTGGCTGAAACATGGCAGGATATGGCTGGGGAGCAGTTAGACCCTTACCGCTTAATTTTACGGCGCGAAAATTATGGGCCACAATTACCGGCTGGGGTTGTAACGCTTACTTGCGGTGTAGATGTGCAAGATAATCGTCTTGAACTCGAAATTGTTGGCTGGGGACGCCAAGAGGAAAGTTGGTCGATTGACTATCTTATTTTATACGGCGACCCGTCCACCCCTGAACTTTGGACTCAGCTAGATGAAGTATTGGCACGCAAATTTAGACATACAAGGGATACTGCTGATTTATCAATATCGGCAACTTGTATCGATAGCGGCGGACATTATACGGATCAAGTTATCAATTATTGCTATGCTCGTCGGTTACATGGCGTTTGGGCTATTAAAGGTATTGGCGGAACCGGTAAACCGATTTGGCCGGCAACAGCTTCAAAAAGCAACAATACAAAAAAGCCGGTATATGTAATTGGTGTTAATGACGCAAAAGATACTTTAATGCACCGATTGCATATCGAGAAACCCGGACCAGGCTATGTGCATTTTCCAAAAGATCGGGAAGTTGATTGGTTTGAACAGCTAACAAATGAAATTGTGAAAAAAAAGTTTTTCAAAGGCCGTCTTATTCGGGAATGGACGCCACGCAAAGACGGCGTACGGACCGAAGCATTGGACTGCCGTGTTTATGCTTACGCAGCGTTAAGAGGACTGATCCGAAATTATCGTCTAGACCTAAATACAACAGCAGATTATTTCGATACTTTACCCATACGCAGCGCCAACGACCAAACAGCACAAAAAACAAATACCACTATTTCGGCACCTATACGGCGTCGTGTTAGAAGTAAAGGCTTAACAGAATGACAATAAAAACCTACACACAACAACTTGAAGAAGTACAGCAAGCAATAAGCGATATTTTAACCGGAGCGCAAGAAGCCACCTACAATGGGCAACGTGTCCGTAAAGCCGACCTTGACATGCTTCAAAAGCGTGAAGAATGGTTACAAAACAAAATCACATCACAAAAGCGCGGGGGAATCCGTGTTTATGGTGGAACTCCATGTTAATAGGATTATAAAATGTCAAAAATTGAAATACCAAAGCAGAATATTATTGATAGAACAATCGCATATTTTAATCCTTTATCCGGATTAAAACGGCTTGAAGCTCGGACGCGGTTGGCTATGCTCGGCGGATATACCGGAGCAAGAACAGGACGGCGACAAACGAAAACATGGAATGCGCCAAGCGGTTCGGCGGATAGTGTTTCAATTAACGATTTGCCGCTTTTACGAGATCGTTCGCGGGATTTGTTAAGAAATGCGCCACTTGCCACAGGTGCTGTTCATACCGTTGTTACCAATGTTATTGGCACAGGCTTAAAAGTGCAATCTCATATTGATCGTGATATTTTAAGACCATATCTAAAAAATGAAACGGTAATGGAACAGTTTGAAAAAGAAGCTGAACGTATTTTTAGGATATGGAGCGAAAACAGCGATTGTGATATTACCCGAACACAAACATTTTCAGATATGCAATCGCTTATTTTGCGTTCATGTTTAGAAAGTGGCGATGTTTTTATTGCCCGCAGATATAAAGAACGTCCCGGCAACCCCTTCGGGACGACCTTGCAAATTATAGAAGCCGACCGTATTGCTTCAGATGATGTTTTTATACATAGCAATGTTGTTGCTGGTATAGAGTTGGACAAAGAAGGTGCGCCGATTGCTTATCATATATTAAATAGAAATCCTCATGACACCGACGATGAAACGTTAAAATCAATCCGTGTTCCTGCGTATGATACGGACGGACGTCGGCAAATTTTACATATTTTTAACCGAACCCGCCCCGGATTAACGAGGGGTATTCCTTATTTGGCTCCGGTTATTGAAACGCTTAAACAACTGGACCGATACAGCGAAGCAGAGATTATGGCGGCAGTTATTTCTTCATTTTTTACAATATTTGTAAAAACGGAAAATGAAGAAGGACTTGCCCCGATGACACCGTTAATTGGTGGAAACCCGGAAACAAAATCAGATCGCGGAAATGATTATAAAATGTCGCCCGGAGCAATTTTGGATTTACAGCCAAACGAAGCTATTGAGATTGCAGACCCTAAAAGACCAAACCAAGCCTTTGACGGCTTTGTTCAATCGGTTTTACGGCAAATTGGTGTTGCTTTGGAAATACCTTTTGAAATTCTTATAAAACATTTTACGGCTTCATATTCCGCAGCACAAGCCGCACTTGTTGAAGCGTGGAAAGCCTTTTCTACAAGGCGCATGTGGATTGCTCGCCAATTTTGCCAACCCGTTTATGAAATGGTTATTTCAGAAGCGGTGGCAAAAGGAATTTTAAAGGCTCCGGGATTTTTTGCCGACCCTTTTGTGCGTGCAGCATATTTAGGAAGTGAATGGATTGGGCCACCAAGAGGACAAATAGACCAGTTAAAGGAAATTAAAGCGGCAGATTATCGCGTTAAGTTAGGCGTTTCAACACTTGCCGAAGAAACGGCACAAATAACCGGCGGAAATTGGGAAAATAAACATTTGCAACGTGCAAAAGAACACAGGTTGAGAAAAGAAGCTGGTCTTATTGAAGCTATAAATCTAGAAACAGACGCAGAGGAAAAAGAAAATGAATGAAATTTCAGCTTTAAGCAAGCATTGGGCAATAGAACCCGGAGCTTTACAGGGCATACAAACGTTTTTAAGGGAAAGTCAAGCAAGGCTTTCCCTTTTTTCAGAACAGCCATTGAAAAACACGCATTTAATCAGCGTACGAAACGGCATTGCCGTCATTTCCATTCACGGTATTATCACAGCGCGAGCCGACATATTCACATTTTTAATGGGCGGAACTCCGCTTGATTTATTAGCACAAGAACTGCAAATTGCCTTAAATGATGATGAAATTAAGGCGATTTTACTGGATATTGACAGCCCCGGAGGTGTTGCCGTCGGACCAGCAGAAATGGCCGAAATCATCTTTAATGCCCGCAAGACAAAGCCGATTTGGGCATATATAGGTCGAAACGGCTGTTCGGCCGCTTATTGGTTAGCTTCCGCCGCAGAAAATATCATTGCCCATAAATCAGCATTAGTCGGGAGCATTGGTGTTGTTTCTACAATACCAATTCAAGAGGAAACAGACAAAGACGGTTATCGGCAAATTGAGATTGTTTCAAGCAATGCAAAAAATAAACGTCCGGACCCTCGCACTCCCGAAGGATTAAACGAAGTGCGGCGAGAATTAGACAGTATAGAACGCGAATTTATAACAGCAGTTGCCAATTTCCGAGGATTAACCCCCGAAGATATAAAGAAAGATTTTGGACAAGGCGGCGTTGTCATTGGTGCCGAAGCAGTTCGGGCGAATATGATTGACGCGCTGGGAACATACGAAAGTGTGATTGCAACATTAAATGCAACTATTAACAAACAGGACAAAGGAGTTTACAAAATGTCAGAAAAAGAAAACACAATTTCAAAAGATTTAATCACTGCCGATTTTTTAAGTCGTGAACGACCAGAATTGTATAAGGCTATTAAAGATGAAGGAGCAAACGCGGAACGTGAGCGTTTGGCCGCGATTGAAAACATCAGCTTGGCTGGGCATGAGGATCTAACCGCGGCGGCAAAAAAAGACCCTAACATGACAGCGGAAAAACTAGCTATTCAAATTATTGCTGCCGAAAAAACGAAAGGTTTAGAATATGTCTCCTCGTTACGCGAAGCCTCAAAGAAAATGCCAGACATTAGTCCGTCGGTAGCAGATTTATCCGAAAAAATAACACAAGGGGCAACAGTTGAGGAGCGAGCCGAGAGCGAATGGAAAAATAACGCTAAAACACGCACAGAGTTTGGCGGGGATAAAGAAGCCTTTATGGCTTTTTATTGTGCCAACGAAAAAGGATTGATTAAACTTCAAAGCAAATAGGAGCAAGAAATGACAGCATTAACAACTGATATTAACCGCATTTATGAACATCAAGACGATAAAAATGCTTTTCCCGTAGCCGCCGAAATGAAAATATATGAAGGAAGTTTATTGAGTAAATCAGCGGACGGGTACGCTCAACCGCTTATTGCCGGCGAAGAAATTGCCGGTTTTTCATTAGACAACGTTGATAATATACAGGGAAGCGATGGCGAAAAAATGGTAAATGTAAAGGCACAAGGCAAGGTTTCGCTCTTTATTTCTGGTTTAACAGCCGCAGACGTGGGGAAAAAAGTCTATGCCAGCGATGACAACACTTTCACGCTTACCGAAACAGGAAACAGCACAGTAGGAAAAGTTATCCGTTTTGAAAAGGCTGATTATGGAATCGTTGCGTTTAACTTTTTCATCTAAAACAAGAATAATTAAAACAATTTAGCACCCGAATGGGTGTTTTTTTTTATACGGAGTAAAAAATATGTCATTAGATAAATTGTCGTCCCGTGCTATTATCGGGCAATTTTACAAAAAGCTTAACGCCGCAGACGGTATGGAATGGATTAACGCCGTTTCAAATTATTTCATTTCAGACCAAGACTCTGAAACATACGCTTGGCTTGGACAAAGTCCTGTAATGCGCGAATGGGTTGGTGGCAGACAAGCCAAAGGATTTACGACAAACGGGCTTACGATTGAAAATAAACACTTTGAAGCCACTATCGACATTCCCCTAAAACATTTGCGTCGTGATAAAACCGGACAGGTTAAAGTCCGTATTAACGAATTAGCAACCCGTACAAACTCACATTGGGCGCAACTTCTTTCTAAACTTATCAAAAATGGCGAAAGTACGGTTTGCTATGACGGATCATATTTCTTTGATACGACACACAGCGAAGAAAACAGCGGCACACAATCGAACAGTATTACTTTTGATTTAACAACGGCCGGTATTAACGGAGAAGTCGGAACGCCTGAATTGCCAACGGAAGTAGCATTACGGCAAGCTATTCTTAAAGGCATTCAGCAAATTATCGGGTTTAAAGACGACCAAGGCGAGCCAATGAATGAAAATGCCAATCGTTTTTTGGTTATGGTGCCGACAAATCTATGGTTTGTCGCTAAATCGTGTTTGGCGGTTCCTTTAACAGTTGGCGGAGCTTCAAACCCTGTCAAGGTTTTGTCCGACCTTGATATTGCTGTTGCTTCGAATCCTCGGCTTAATTGGGAAGATAAAATTGTTATTTTCCGTACAGATTCGGAAGTTAAAGCTCTTATTCGCCAAGAGGAAGAGCAAGTGCAGATTAAAGCAAAGGCGGAAGGTAGCGAATACGAGTTCGACCATGACGCCCACCAATATGGCGTGGATACATGGCGAAACGTTGGTTTTGGTTATTGGCAAAATGCTTGTTTAGTTAAATTAACCCAAACATCTAAGGATTAAAAAATGAAAAAATATATCGTTCAAGAAAAAGTTGCTACATTTGGCGTGGGTATCGTCCTATCGCTAACAGATCAGCAAGCAACAATCCGCAAAGATAATCTAAAAAAGGTTAAAAATGGCTATCTTGTCAATGAAGCGGTTAGCTTTAAAAAAGGCGAAGTTATAGGAATTGTTGAAGGAAATGTCCCCAAAAAACTATTATCCGCATTGTCTGAAACAGACAAAGAAAATGCAAAAAATGATAATACGGAAAAATCAAAAAATAATCAAGCACAGCAAAAGAGATAAAAAATGTTTAATCATGACGATTTTATAAATAAGCCTTGTCAAAATATCTTCGGCCGCCCTGTTACATACACACCAGCACAGGGCGGAGCTATTTTTGAAATTGTAGGCGATTTTCACGAAGCCTATATGGATATTGATTTAAAAAACAGTGGCGCAGATATTTCTTCGGCTGAAATTATTTTGGTTGTCAGATTGATAGACTTCCCGGAAAATTATGCAAGACCCCGACAAGGGGATTTTTTGAACATAGACGGTAAAGAATACCAAATTTTAGATGTTCAGCCGCATATACCGGGAAGTCGAAAACTTATTTTGCATGAGGCGACGCCATGACACACCCACGACAGACAATAAAAGAAGCTATCGCGCAAAGGTTAAAAGACGTTAAAACAAAAGCCGAACAGCATATTTTTATTGGGCGCGCTAAACCTCTTTTTGATTCTGATTTACCGGCAATTTTAATTTACGCTAACAATGAAAATATAACAACCGAGCGGTGGGACACTGACGGTTTCGGCGAGTTAAAGCGCGAATTGACTATTTTCATTGAAGCCGTTGATTGCGGCAAAGATGATTTAGACAGCAAATTGGACGAGTTAGCTCTCGAAATAGAAAATGCGTTGGACGGCTGGGATATCCCAAACCGGCAAAGTGCTGTTTTACGATTTAAAGCCACAGATTCAGACTTGATGATTGAGGGGCGAACCATTTATGGCGCAATCCGCCTTTCTTATGATTTAACTTACAGAACAAAAACCAATAGCAAAGGAATGTAAAATGCTTATTAGAATGATTAGAGATAAAGGAGAATTTAAAACCGGAAACTCTTATAATTTGACCGAAGAAACAGCCAAGCCCCTCTTAACCGAGGGGTTTTGTGTTAGATTAAAGGAAAAACCTGTTTTTACGGATATTGCTCCCGAGTTGATAACTGCCGAAGAAAAAGAAACATCGGCAAATAAAAGGAAAAAATAATGTTTTCCGACCAAAATGACAGTTACCAACTTAGCGAACTAACACGCAAAATTTCAAATATTATTAGAATTGGGCAGATTGCAAAAGTTGATTATTCAAAAGCAAAAGCCACCGTAAAAATGGGAGCTATTGAAACCGATTATCTGCCATGGATCACAAGCCGCGCTGGAAAAACGAAAAAATGGGAACCTTTAAGCATTGGGGAACAAGTTGTAATTTTAGCTCCGGACGGCGAACTTAACCGCGGAATAATTTTGCCTTCGTTGTATCGCAATATTTATCCGGCACCGCAAACATCGGAAAACCAAAATACTATAATCTTTCCAGACGGCTCAAAAATTGAATATGACACAACAACAAATAGTCTTTCTCTTGATATTAAAGGAAATTTAAACATTGTCGTTGGCGGCAATTTTAATCTGACAGCAAAGCAAACCCAAATATCAGCACAAACAACGATTGAAGGCGATCTAACAACAACTGGCGATGTTAATTTATCAGGCGGCGGAGCAGCGATTGCCCGCGTTGGCGATAGCGTATCTGTCGACGCTAACACACATCAAGGACACATCATGAGCGGTTCTGTTACAGTTAAAGCGGGGTAATAAATGCAGGGTATGGATATTCAAACAGGCAAAGCTATTTCGGGCATTGCCCATTTAAAACAGTCTATAACGAACATTTTAACCACTCCAAAAGGCTCTCGGATAATGCGCCGCGAATACGGAAGCAATCTCTTCAATAGAATAGACAACCCGATAAATGGGGAACTTATCGCAAACATCTATTCAGACATTGTGGAAGCCATATTCAACTTTGAACCGCGTTTTGAAGTTTCGAGCATAAGCGTTGATTCTATTTTACCCGGAGCAATCATTCTAAGCCTTGAAGGTAAGTATTTGCCGACAAATGAGAGCTTAAAAATTGAAAACATTACAATAACAAAGGGGCAACAATGACATTATACACCGAAAGAGAAGATTTACAAAATCTTTTACCAGATTATGTAGATTTATCGGCATTGCCGCCGCCGTCCGTTATTGAACCATTAGACGCTGAACAAATTTTTTCGGAACTTTTAGCAGATTTTAAGGCTAGAAAACCCGATTATACGGCATTAGTGGAAAGCGATCCGGTAATTATAGCTCTCGAATGTGCGGCATATAGAGAAGTTTTAATCAGAAACAGAATCAATGAAGCAGCAAAAGCAAGTATGCTGGCTCACGCACGCGGTAGCGATTTGGATAATTTGGCGGCTTTTTACAAAGTTAAACGTTTGATTGTCAATGAAGGCAATTCGGACGCAATACCGCCGATTGCTCCAACTTATGAAGATGACGATCGGTTAAGGTTAAGAACACAACTTGCAATGGAAAGCTACACAACAACAGGAGCCGAAAAGGCTTATTGTTTTCATGCTTATTCGGCGTCTGCAAAAGTTAAATCCGTCAAGGTAAAAAGTCCTAGTCCCGGCGAAGTATTGCTTACTATTTTATCAACCGAAGATAGCGGACAAGCAGAACACTCTTTGTGCGATGAAGTTCTAGCATATTTGAGTGCCGAAGATAAACGCCCCCTTACGGATAAAGTGAGCGTTCAAAGTGCCGAAATTATAAACTATAATGTCAAAGCAAAGGTTTATGTATATCCCGGACCTAGTATTTCAATTATCGAAGAAGAAATAAAAAACAATTTGGTAAAGTACACACAAAAACGCCACAAAATAGGCGAAGTTTTGGCTTATTCAGGCATTTTCCAAGCTCTACACACCGAAGGTGTCCAAAAGGTTGAATTATATGAACCAGCGCAAGATATAATCACAACCGACACGCAAGCCGCTTTTTGCTCCAATACAGAAATTGAGGTTGTAACAGTCAATGACTAATATCAAAACTATATTACCACCAAACGCAACACCACTTCAAAAAGACCTAGAACAAGCAACTGCTCTGCGTTTAGGAGATTTAGACATACCTAACCGTTGGTTAATGTATCCGAATAAATGCCCCGAATATATTTTGCCTTGGCTTGCTTGGGCATTATCGGTGGACGTATGGAATACGCAATGGGCCGAAGATATACGCCGGAGCGTTATTCAATCAAGCGTAGAAATCCACCGGCACAAAGGAACAGTTGGCGCTTTAAAAATGGCACTGCAATCATTTAATTTTGACAATGTAAAAATTGAAGAATGGTTTGAATATGGCGGAAACCCTTATATGTTCCGCGTTTTCATTGAGATTGTCAGTGAAGGTTTTGATATTAACGATTTGACCGAAGTTTATGCTCTTATCCAGCGCACAAAAAATGTGCGTTCGCATTTAGAAACTTTAAGAGCGGTTTTATGCAATAACAGCACAAATCCATATATCGGTTGTTCAATATGTTCAGGAGAAATCGTTTCTATACAAGGTACTAAATCATAAAATTAAAGGATTTTATCAACATGAACACCTTTTACGCAATCATAACAGATAAAGGCTTGCAGAATATGGCACAAGCCAAAGCCAATGGCGAAAATATTACTCTCACTCATCTTGCTGTTGGCGATAGCTTGGGAAATTATAAAGAACCGCAAGCAGATCAAGAAAGCCTTTACAATGAATTATACAGAACAACCATAAACCGATTGGAAATTGATTCCGATTATAACAACCAAGTTATTATTGAAGCTGTTATCCCCCTAGAAATCGGGGGATTTTATATTCGTGAAGTTGGTATATTTGATAAAAACGGAGATTTATTTGCAGTTGCCAAATATCCAGCCACTTATAAACCCACAAGCGACAGTGGCAGCAGCAAAGATTTATATATACGTTTAACATTAGCATTCGCGAATGCGGCAAATATAAACATATTTGAAAACAAGAAGAATGCTCTCGTTAGTATGGATTATTTGGATAATTTTGCCCAAAAAGACTTGTCTAATGTTCCAACAGAGAAAAAAAGCCATCAACAATGGGAAGATTTACAAGGTGGAAATTCATCTGAACGCTATCACATGACAGCTGAGCAATATCGGATTATCTCCAACCTCACAAGCAAAGTTACTGCGGAAAATGCCAATAAAGAGCTAAAAATATCCGCAGACGGCACACAATTTTCAGAAATGGCTCCTCAATCAATCTGTCAAGGGCAACTGACTATTACCGGCAATGATTTAATTATAGATCCGAATTATTCCATTTATTTAATAAATATGACAGCCGCAAGAAGTCTTTTTATAAACCCGGTAAATGTTACCAAATATCAAAAAATCATAACCATAGAACTGCGAATTGTAATGTCAACCGTTTACAGCTTTTCAATTCAAAATCAAGTTTCGTGGTTAGACGGTGAAGCACCGTCTTTGAATGAAAAAGGAACATACCTCATTGCTTTAAGAACATACGACAATGGAGCAACATGGGTCGGCAGCGATCAAGGAAAATATTAAAATGACAATACGCACGAAACAAACGCCATTTGGCTATAAAGCTCCGCCGTATAAAAAGAATTTTGTAATATTTGAAAGCGGAACACCCGGAACTTATACGATAACCGTTAAAAAGGCTCTTTTTGAAATTACTATTACTGGTGGCGGCGGTGGTGGTTCGAATGGAGCTGGTGGAAGTGGTGCCACATTAAGAGTTCAAACCATTTTAGACGCTGGGACGTATAATTTAACCATAGGAAGCGGCGGAAATGGTGCTGGTGCATACGTTCGCAATAATAATGGAAGTCCCGGAAGTGCGTCAACAATATCGGGAACTTCATTGAGCATAACAGCCAATGGCGGTGCAGGAAGAAACGGACGACGCAATGGTGGCGGTGGTGGAACCGTTGGAACATTATCCTATACATTTCGCAATCAAAACACCATTTCGCTGAAATCGACAAATGGCGCAGATTATGGACTCTCTTATTTAACTGGCAATTATGATGGATATGGCGCAGGCGGGCAACCGCAAAGCAGCGACACCGGAGCCGGCTATCCCGGAAAATCTGGATATATAAAAATTCAATTCATAAAGTAAACAACGAACAGTCCGCATAACTGGCGGATTTATTTTTAAGTATAAAACATGACAATCAAAACAAAATTAACCCCTTTGGGGAAGCAACGAAAACCATATAAAAAAGATTTTATATTATTTGAAAGCGGCACGCCCGGAACTTATACCATAGAAATCAAATCCGGAATTTTTGAACTAATGATTTGCGGAGCTGGTGGCGGCGGTGGTGGTTCTGCAACAAAACATTCTTGGCTCGGCTCCAACGGCGGAAGTGGTGCTGCATTTAAAGGGGAAGTTAAACTCTCAACTTCAAGTCTTCAATTAACTATCGGGCAAGGTGGAAATGGCGGCCCTTCATCAGGAAGGAATGCCGGAGCTGGCGGAAATGGGACAGCTTCAAGTATTTATCAAAATTCAGTTAATCTTATTACAACCGGAGCCGGAAACGGCGGTGGCGGAACTGGCGACGGTGCTGGCGGTAATAACGGCAACGGTGGAACTTTAACCATAGGCGGCTTGAATATAGTTTCATCATCAATACAGAGCAATGGCGTCGCGAAATCAGCAGTTTCGATTTTGGAAAATGATTTTGGAGCTGGCGGTGCTGCCCGTGGTTATAACAGCGGTACAAACGGGCAAAATGGGTACATAAAAATTCAATTTATCAAATAAGAAAGGGAAAAACATGGCAGATTATTTTTTGCATGGTGTTGAAGTTTTAGAACTAGACGACGGCGCTAGACCAATTCAAACCGTCAAATCATCAGTTATCGGACTTGTAGGAACCGCCCCAAAAGGACCAGTTAATCAACCGGTTTTAATTAGTGGTTCACTCGTGGAAGCTACAAAGATTTTTGGCGAATCTGCACCGGGATTTACAATTCCCGACGCAATAAAAGGTATTACAGACCAAACCGGAGCCGCGATTGTTGTCATTAACGTAGCAGATCCCAAAGATACAAGCCTTTTGGGGCAGATAGACAGTCAAGAATTTATTTTTGATGAAAACGGAGAAATTAAGACAGGAAAATGCTCAATTTCAAATGTTAGCGTCAAAGACCAGAACGAAACGACATATTTGGAAAATACTGATTTTGTTGTTGATAATGAAAACGGCATTATTAAACGGTTAGACACCGGAAATATTGAAGCTGGCCAAAACGTAAACATCTATTTTTCATATTTAGACCCTTCAAAAGTCAAAAGCAGCCATATTATCGGCGAAATTTCGACCGAAGGAGCGTACAAGGGTTCATTTGCTTTACTCGCCAGCATGAATGAAGTTCAAGCGCAACCACGCATTTTGATTGCCCCCGGGTTTACAGACGAACGTCCGGAAATAAACGGCGAAGCAATGGCAAACCCAGTCGTTTCTTCACTTATCAGTATTGCCGAACGTTTGCGCGGCATAGTCATTGCTGATTGTCCGAATGGTACAAAAGAACAAGCGACAGCATACGCCAAAGACTGGGGTAGCGCGCGCCTTTACTGCATTTATCCTTTCGCACGTGTTTACGATTCTAAAACAGACACCATAAAAGACGAGCCATTATCCGCACGGATTGCTGGACTAATCGCAAAATCAGATAATGAACGCGGTTTTTGGTGGTCGCCTTCAAACCTTATTATTAACGGAATAATAGGACTTTCAAAGCCGATTGATTTTTCTTTGGGCGATAGTGAATGTGTAGCGAATTATTTGAACGAAAATAATGTTGCAACAGTTATTCAGCAAGACGGCTTTCGTTTATGGGGCAATCGTTCAACATCAGCCGACAGTAAATGGACGTTTCTATCCGTTCGCCGCACCGCCGACATGATAAATGACAGCTTACAAAAAGAACATTTATGGGCGGTGGATCGCAATATTACAAAAACCTATGTTGAAGACGTTTGCGATGGCGTAAACAATTATTTGCGCTATCTAAAAAATATTGGCGCGATTATAGGCGGTAAATGTTGGGCAGATACAACAATCAACTCGCCAGACCAGATTCAACAAGGAAAAGCCACATTTGATTTTGACTTTACGGCACCTTATCCGGCAGAGCATATCACATTTAGAAGCCGAATGGTTAATGATTATTTAAGCGAAATTTTTGAGTAAAGGGCAAGAAAATGAAAATCTTAAAAAATTTTAATTTATTTGTGGACGGACGCGGTTATGCCGGCAAAGCCGAAGAAGTAACCCCACCAAAACTAACCATTAAAACCGAAGATATACGCGCCGGAGGTATGGACGCCCCAGCCGCCGTTGATATGGGTATGGAACGGCTCGAAGCCAGTTTTTCACTCGTCGAATACGACCCAGATTTATTAAAACAATTTGGACTTGTCAGCGGTAATGCCGTTCAAATTACTTTACGGAGCGCGTTGGTAGATGATGAAAGCACGTCCCCGATGATTATTAAGCTTCGCGGTATGTTTAACGAAGTGGATATGGGCAAGTTTAAAGCCGGAGATAAAGCAAATCTTCAATGCAACATCGTTTGCCGTTATTACAGCTTATCCATAGACGGATCAACACTTATTGAAATCGACGTTGACAATATGACCCGAATTATAAACGGCGAAGATAAAATGCTCGAAATCAGAAATGCACTTGGTATTTAATAGGAAAGGAAAAACAAATGTCAAATACACTCAATTTAAAATATCCGGTAACCGTAGAAAATGAAACCTACACATATTTAACAATGCGCCGTTCAAAAGTTAAAGACCGTTTGGCAATCGCCAGCATGAAAAACATTTCAGACGAAGAAAAGGAAATCAGACTTTTTTCAAATTTATGCGAGGTTAGTCCGGAAGTCTTAAAGGAACTCGATGAAGTGGACTATGGGGCATTACAGAAGGTTTATATGAATTTTTTCGGCTCTCGGGAGAAATCCGCCGCGAAATCATAGTCCTTTCAAAAATAACGCATTGGCCATTATCCGAGATTTTGGAAATGACCGAAGAAGATTTTTATTGCTGGCATAGTGAAGCCGTTAAAATTCAAAAAGAAATCAACGAGGGTTAAAAATGACGACACAAGCCGCTGTTTCAATAACGATTGGCGCACAGCTTGGCAGTTCCTTTAACGGAACTTTCGGCAATGCGCAAAAGCAATTAAACACTATTGGAAACGCAATCAAACGTCTAAATAGCGACAGTGCCAACATAAAATCTTATAGAACATTACAAAAGGATACTATACAGGCAAGCCGTGCATGGAAAGCCGCACAAGCAGACGTTAAACGGCTTGCCGCAGAGATTAAAAAAGCGGATAAACCCAGCAAAGAACTACAAAAGAACTTTCGCCAAGCTCAAAAAGAAGCAAGTTTGGCAAAATCAGCGTATCAGCAAAATAAAAATGCGTTACGCACTATGGGAAGCGCAATGCAACAAGCAGGCATTGACACCAAAAATCTCACTAATGAACAAAACAAACTAGGTAAAGCTCTTGAAACTTTGGAAAAAAGACAACGAAATGTTGCTAAACTCCAAAATATGAAATCACAAAATTTGGCTAAACGTTCGGAATACCGAGCGCAGATTGCCGACACAATGGCGTTGGGAGCTTCACTTTATGCAACAGTCCGACCAGCGGTAGATTTTGAGTTGGCAATGGCAAAAGTTGGCGCAATCACAAACGAAAGTGCGACAAGCGAAGGATTTAAAAAATTAACATCTTTATCGCGTGAACTAGGACGCTCAACCCAATACACTGCAAGCGAAGCCGCAGAAGCTATGCAATATTTAGGTATGGCTGGTTTTAATACGCAACAGATTTTAGCCGCAACACCCGCTGCCTTAAACCTTGCAATCGCCGGCAATATGGATTTAGGGCGCACGGCAGATATTGCTTCAAACATTTTAACCGGTTTTAACCTTAAAGCAGAAGAAACAACTCATGTTGCCGATGTTTTAGCACAAACTTCGCGATCAACAAATGTTAATGTTGAAATGTTGGGCGAAACTATGAAATATGTTGCCCCAGCAGCTGCGGCAGTAGGTGGAACGTTAGAAGAAACCGCAGCTCTTGCTGGCGTTTTGGGGGACGCGGGCATACAAGCAACTATGGCTGGTACAATGTTAAGAGCCGCATATTTGCGTTTAGCGGCACCCGCAAAGCAAGGCGCAGAAGCAATCCGAGCTATGGGGAAAGAACTTGGAATTAGCGCAGAGGATATGCCGGAAGTTATTTTACAAGCCGGAAAAGCACAAAAAGCCCTTAAAGGCATGAACGTTGATATTTTTGATAAAAATGGCAAAATGCGTTCAATGGTTGCTATTCTCAAAGATATGAATACAGCCTTAAAGGGTGTGAGTGATGAAAAAAAATTATCAGCAGTTAAGGCTATTTTCGGCGACCGCGCTGCTTCAGGTGCCTTGGCTATTTTTAAGCATATAGAAACTGGGCGTTTGGACGAAGTTTTGCAAAAGACACATTCAGCAGACGGAGCAGCGCAAGAAATGGCCGACCGTTTGAAAAACACTACTCACGGCGCATGGAAAGAGTTTTTATCTGCGGTGGAAAGTGTTGGTATTTCGCTCGGTTCTGTTTTATTGCCTGCATTCTCTGATATTTTCAGAACATTTGCCGCAGGAGCAAGCAAAATATCAGCCTTTGCCGAACAATATCCGGTATTAACTAAATACATCGGATTAACGATTGCCGGGCTTATAAGCTTAAAAATCGCAACCGTTGGCACCGGTTATGCCTTTACATTCTTAAAAGGTGGCGTCATCAGTTTTATCAGCATTTTTTCACACATTATGACGGTGGGTGCGGCTTTAATCCCTATTATAAAGGCTGTCGGGCTTGTTTTCTTAACGACTATTAGAACGGTTGGAACCGCAATGCTGACAAATCCTATCGGGTTAATTATTACTGGTATTGCAGTTGGCGCCGTGCTTTTAGTTAAATATTGGAAACCAATTTCAGTATTTTTCAAAAATCTATTTACACCGGTTATTGCCGTATTTAAGCAGGTTTGGAATTGGATTGGCAATTTATGGAATAAAAGCAAAGAGATTTTTGAAGGCATAAAAACGTGGGTCGCAGATAGCGTTGTCGGCAAAGCATGGAAATGGGCATTTGGAGATGATACCGACGAGCCACCAGCGAATGACAATAAAAAATCAGGTATCGGCGAAACCATAAAAGAAAACAATAATTTTTCAATCCAGAGCGACAGCGTTCCACTAAAACCGACTAATCTGCAATCAGTTAATAATAATCAGCAAGTCAACATCAGCGCACCAATTAACATTCACGCCGCCCCCGGCATGAATACGAATGAAATTGCCGCAGAGGTGGAAAAGCAATTATTTCAACGCGAACAAGACGCATTAAGACGAAGGAGGTCTGCAAATTATGATTAGTTTTGGCGAAATAACCAAGAAAGCAGGCGGAAAATTTAACCTAAATTCTATAATTGGCGTTGATATGATGATGATCTTAGGAGCTTACCGGTTTTGTATTTCAAATGCCGCTTATCAAGAATTAACGCGCAATAGCGAATATCAATGGCAAGAGCAACGCCGATTAAACAATGAAACCGCTCTCCAATTTATTGGAACCGGAGCGGATACCATGACACTGCAAGGCACAATATACCCACAATTTAAAGGTGGATTAAGGCAAATAACCGCTATGAGAACAGAAGCTGGACTTGGCATTCCCTTAATGCTTATATCCGGCAACGGATTTGCTTTCGGGCGTTGGTGTATAACCACAATTTCAGAAACACAATCCTATTTTCTAAAAGACGGAACGCCGCGAAAAATAACTTTTCAAATATCATTAAAAAAATACGGAGAGGAAAAACAAAAAGGCCTTAAAGGTATAGTGCAAAATATAGTGGGGGCATTATGACAACATATATTACAAAGGACGGCGAAACACTTGATTATATTTGTTGGCTTACTTACGGTAAAACCTCTGGCGTTGTAGAACAAGTTTTGACAGCAAACAGACATTTATCGGAAGAATCTGCCGTTTTAACCGCTGGTATAAAGATTGAACTGCCAGAAATAGAAACGAAGTCTAATCAACAAAAAATTAAATTATGGGGGTAAACATGAAAGCAGTATTTAAGCTGATAGCCGACAACGAGGATATTACAAATCTTCTGCAAGATAGGCTTTTATCAATCAATATTACCGATGAATATGGCCTTGTATCTGATTCTTTAACCATAGAATTGGACGACAGGGACAACGTTTTTTCAATTCCCGACTGCGGAGCCAGTCTAGAAGTATTTTTGGGATATGCCGCTGACAATCTTTACAATATGGGAAAATATGTTGTTGATGAAGTTGAACTCTCCGGACCACCACACAAACTGTCTATTACAGCTCGTGCGTCAAACTCCAACGAAAAAGAAAATATGGGCAATTTTACAGCGGCACGGACTTTTTCATGGTCAACCCATACAATTCTTGGAATTGTACGAAAAATTGCCCAACGTTACGGATTACAAGACGCCGTTGGCGAAGATTTTATGCACGTTGTTATTAACCACATGGATCAGACCAGCGAAAGTGACGCTTCATTTTTACAACGATTAGCACGTGATCACGGGGCAATTATAAAAATCGCCGGCGGCAAGCTAATGTTTTTTACACCCTCTCGGGGGACTTTCCCGGACGGTACACCATTGCCAACGATTGAACTCGATATGGAAAAAATGAGCAACTATCAAATGCGGTTAAGTGAACGCGGACGATATAAACGTGTGATTGCTAAATATTATGATTTAGAGGAAGCGGAAGAAAAACAGGTAGAAGTCGGCACAGGGGAACCAGCTTTTATTTTGCGCGAAGTTTCAACAAGTGCGGAATTAGCCAAGAAACGAGCCAGAGCCAAACTTGAAGAAGTTAAAAAAGGAACCTATACGCTTTCTCTACAAATGGAAGGTAATCCCTTAATTTCTGCCGAAAGTAGAATTGAATTAAAAAACACTCGCGATGAATTAAAGGGAATTTGGATTGTTAAGCAAACCCGACATTCTTTTAATTCTTCGGGGTTCATTACAAACCTTGAAGCTACACGACCGCTAGAATAAAGGAAAACAACATGGAAAACATTTTTTTACAATATCTCGCAAATGGTATAAGTTGGGGGATTACCGCGCTAATTAGTGCGTTTGCCTGCGTTTTATGGCATAAATTGAGACGCCTTGAAGACAACAGCAATCAGCAGAAAGACGATCTTTCAAAATTCAAAATTCACGTTGCCGAAAATTACTGTCAAAAAAAAGAAATCGTTGGACTTGAACATCGGATAAACGAGCAGTTAAACAATCTTGGACAACGTTTTGAACAAGGTTTCACAATGATTTATCAGCAACTCTTAAAAAGGAAGGAATAAAATGCCTAAATTTTCCCAAATCTCAAACGATAGATTAAAAACTTGCGCTCCGGAGTTACAAAGCCTTTTTGCGGAAGTTATCAAAACCTATGACTGCACAATCATTTGCGGATACAGAACGGCGGCAGAGCAAGCCGAACTCTTAAAAAACGGCAAAACAAAAATCAAACAAAGCAAACACAATGAACAACCGGCGCAAGCGATAGATGTTTCGCCTTATCCTATTCCCGAAAATTGGGGAGCAACAAATTTTAAAGAACGCGCAAGATTTTATCACTTTGCCGGATATGTCAAAGGAATTGCCGAAACTCTAAAAATCCCCATTAGGTGGGGTGGCGATTGGAATGGAAACAACAAATTTTCAGACCAAACTTTCGACGATTTAGTTCATTTTGAATTGGTAACGCGCCCAGAATAATGGGCTTTTTTTATGAAAGAGAGGAATATTTGCTAAATGGTTAATAATAAAATTTTTTCAAGCAAAACCAATCAATGGGAAACCCCACAGAAGCTGTTTGATGAATTAAATGCAGAATTTCATTTCACATTAGATCCATGTGCAGATGAAAGCAATTTCAAATGTAAAAAATATTTTACAGAAAAGGAAAATGGATTACTTCAAGATTGGAGCCATGATATTGTATTTTGTAATCCTCCTTATGGTCGAGATATAAGTTTGTGGGTTGAAAAGGCTTATACGGAAAGTATAAAGGGTGCAACAGTTGTTATGTTAATATACGCTCGAACCGACACAAGATATTTTCATAAATATATCTATAATAAAGCAGAGATACGTTTTATTAAAGGGCGTGTTAAGTTTGGCAATTCCAAAATGTCTGCACCATTTCCCAGTATTTTAGTTATATACAAAAATTCAAAATAATTTTTTAAGTCGTTTGTACGGCTTTTTTTATGAAAGGAAAATAAAATGATTAAAATTATTGAACTTCTTAAATTAAACCAACCTTCAACATGGCGTGGTTTAATCGGTATTTTAACCGGATTTGGTTTCGCAATCAGTCCAGAACTTGCCGAACAAATTATTGCTTTGGCTGTTTCTGCTTTCGGCCTTATAGAAATTGTCAGAAATGAAAAAAACGAAAAAATCAAATAAACAGTTATTCAAAAATCCCCCTTGTATCGAATCGGTACAAGGGGGATTTTTTTGCATTAAAAAAGGACTTCTGAATTGAAGTCCTTTTCTTTTTATTGGTAGGCGCGCAGGGATTCGAACCCTGGACCCATTGATTAAGAGTCAATTGCTCTAGCCAACTGAGCTACGCACCCATTATGCAGGCATTATGCAGACGAGCTATGCAGACAATATGCAGAAATCTCTTTATATTTCATTATATCTCGTTCAATCTGCCGCCAAGACCTTTTTTGTTTCAAATAAGCTAGACGCCTTGATTTTTCTAACTTATTAGCTATGGTTAGCACCCAATCCAAAAGCAGCCCTCTTAATTAAGAGTCAGTTGCTCTAGCCAACTGAGCTACGCACCCATC
>ULWD01046867.1_pt1 | contig 62751 bp, 59 predicted proteins | sample 1960011 | NCBI WGS metagenome assembly ULWD01 (sample SAMEA4835803, study PRJEB28245) | human gut metagenome | biome: gut microbiome; material: fecal sample | place: Denmark | collected 2008 | reverse complement strand
TTTATTTCAACGATAGGCACAAAGAGTTCAGAGAAAATATTTTGAGAGGATGGCGGTAGACACCGCCTCCTGCTCGTTGGGTATCCCCACATAAAACAGGTTGCTTTTGCAGGGCTATGTATGCAATAATATCATTAAATTCAGAAACATGACACAGGTCAAAATGACAATATAGGTAATTGCAAAACTTATAGAAAACATAATTTAATCGTGGAAAATAAGATAAAATGAAATATCCACTTGTCAAACAGGGCAAATTCATGTAATGTAATAATTGCGATGAATTTTCACGAATAAAATCCGTCATATTTTTGGAATAAAATACTAAAAATTGAATTTATGATCTCAAATATTGCAAGTTTTGAAATTAGAATATTCAATATGGTCAAGTGTACGCACTACACGGACAAGAAGAAAGGTTTTTTGTATGGATTTATTTGATTATATGAGAGAACAGAACAGGGAAAAGGAATCGCCGTTAGCTTCCAGACTTCGTCCAGCGACGCTGGATGAGATGGTAGGGCAGCAGCATATCATCGGAAAAGACAAGCTGCTTTACCGTGCGATCAAGGCTGACAAGTTGAGTTCCATTATTTTATATGGACCGCCGGGAACCGGAAAAACGACACTGGCAAAGGTCATTGCCAATACCACAAGCGCTGAGTTCCTTCAGATCAATGCAACTTCCGCCGGGAAAAAAGACATGGAGGATGTCATTGCGCAGGCGAAGAACAATCAGGGCATGTACGGCAAAAAGACGATCCTGTTTATCGATGAGATCCACCGGTTCAACAAGGGACAGCAGGACTATCTCCTTCCGTTTGTGGAGGACGGAACCGTGATCTTAATTGGTGCAACGACCGAGAATCCATATTTTGAGGTGAATGGAGCACTTTTGTCCCGTTCCATTATTTTTGAGCTGAAGAATCTGTCCACGGAAGATATTAAGACGCTGATTCTCCGGGCAGTAAATGATAAAGAAAAAGGAATGGGCGCTTACGATGCAGTTATTGACGAAGAGGCACTGGATTTTCTTGCGGACGTGGCAAACGGAGACGCAAGAGCAGCACTCACAGCGATCGAACTTGGTATTTTGACAACGGAGCGGAGTGATGATGGAAAAATCCATATCACACTCGAGGTTGCCAGTGAATGTATCCAGAAGCGTGTGGTGCGTTATGATAAGACCGGAGACAATCACTATGATACGATCTCTGCTTTTATCAAAAGTATGCGCGGCTCTGACCCGGATGCAGCAGTTTATTATCTTGCCAGAATGCTTTACGCGGGGGAAGATATTAAGTTTATCGCAAGAAGAATTATGATCTGCGCGGCAGAGGATGTGAGCAATGCCGATCCGATGGCACTCGTTGTCGCAACATCAGCAGCACAGGCAGTTGAGCGTATCGGTATGCCGGAGGCACAGATTATTTTGTCGCAGGCGGTCACGTATGTGGCAAGCGCGCCAAAGAGCAACTCGGCAGTCAATGCGATCTTCGATGCGATGGAAGCAGTAAAAAATACGAAAACAGCGCCGATCCCGGTTCATTTACAGGATGCACACTATAAGTCATCCGGAAAACTGGGGCATGGTGTTGGATATAAATATGCACATGATTATCCGAATCATTATGTGGAGCAGCAATATCTGCCGGACGGACTGACAGACCGGAAGTTCTACGTTCCGGGTGAGAACGGCTACGAGAAGAAGATCCGTGAATATTTCAAAAAGATCAAGGGTGAGCCAGAAGAGGAGTAAGAGAACATTCCGGGCATGAGATGATCTCTGTTTCACAGGCTGATGAGCAGAGCACATTTTTCCGGTATTGGATCTTTACATATATTAAAAAGCAGGAGGAATTAGAGATGAAGTCCTACGAGGAAATGACAAAAGAAGAGTTATTGAAAGAGAAGGAAGGATTGGAAGCGGAATACAAAAAATTCCAGCAGAGAGGCTTAAAACTTGATATGTCCAGAGGTAAGCCATCCCAGGAACAGTTAGACCTTTCGATGGGAATGATGGATGTACTGACTTCCGGTGTTGATCTGACCTGTGATGATGGTACAGACTGCAGAAACTATGGTGTGCTGGACGGTATCAGTGAAGCAAAACAGCTTATCGGTGATATGATCGAGTGTAATCCGGACAATATCATCATTTATGGTAACTCAAGCCTTAACATTATGTATGACACCATCTCCCGTTCCATGACACACGGTGTAATGGGAAATACTCCATGGTGCAAATTAGATAAAGTAAAATTTTTGTGCCCGGTACCGGGATATGACAGACATTTTGCGATCACAGAATATTTCGGCATTGAGATGATCAACGTACCGATGCTTCCGACCGGACCGGATATGGATATGGTGGAAGACCTTGTGAGCAAAGATGAGGCGATCAAAGGTATCTGGTGTGTGCCAAAATATTCCAATCCACAGGGAATCACTTATTCGGATGAGACGGTCCGCCGTTTTGCAAGATTAAAACCGGCAGCAAAAGATTTCCGTATTTACTGGGATAACGCATACTGCGTGCATCATTTATATGATATTAACCAGGATCATCTGATCGAGATCTTAAAAGAATGCAAGAGAGCAGGAAACCCGGATATGGTTTACAAATTCTGTTCTACAAGCAAGATCACATTCCCAGGTTCCGGTGTGGCAGCGATCGCAACTTCTGCCAACAACTTAGAGGATATCAAGAAACAGTTGAAGATCCAGACCATTGGTCATGATAAGGTAAACCAGCTGCGCCATGTCCGTTTCTTCAAAGATATCCACGGAATCACAGAGCATATGCGCAAACACGCAGATTCTCTCCGTCCAAAATTTGAAATGATCCTGGATACATTTGAAAGAGAGTTAAAAGGACTCGGAGCCGGAAGCTGGTACAGCCCGAAGGGTGGATACTTCATTACATATGAGACACTGGATGGATGTGCAAAAAATGTTGTGGCAAAAGCAAAAAAAGCAGGGGTTGTGATGACTCCGGCGGGTGCGCCTTTCCCATATGGAAAAGATCCGCATGATTCTGTCATCCGTATCTCACCATCCTATCCAAGCCTGGAAGATCTTACGACTGCGATCGACATCTTTGTTGTCTGTGTCAAGCTCGCAAGCATTGAGAAGCTTTTAGGAGAATAATAGTAAGTTTTTAACCGTTGAAAAGCAAAAGAAAAAGACCTGTGTGTACAATGTCATGATGTTCGCATGACATAGGTACACGCAGGTCTTTTTTATGAATTATGCCTCAGTGGAAGCATCCTCTGTTCCGTTTTTCCATTTGTTGAATTTCTCGACAACTGCGTCGTAGGTTCTCTGGGAAATATCCGGAAGTTTATCTCCCCATGCTTTGGTTGCCTGTTCGAAACCTTTCTTGAAAGCTTCTAACATAGCGTCTGCTTTGTCAGGATCATCACCGGATAAAGCTTTTGCAAAATCAAGAATACGGTCGGAAGTCTGCTCTACACCCCAGTAACCGTCGTCTGCGATATCTGCCTGTGCCTGTGCTTTCACATCGGCTGATACGGTAAAATCACCTTTTGCAAGGAATTTCCACATATCATCTGCGGTGCCGATCGCAACACCCTGCTTGGTCATCATCTGCTCAACGATGCTGCGGAGCTGTGCAGTGCGCTGCTCTGCGTCAGCTTTTAACTTTGCAACGATCGCTGCGTTGTCGGTCTTGTTTGTTGTTTTATTGGAAGCCTTGTCTGTCCTGGAGTCAGAACTCTTCTCATAAATGACACCGGAAGCTGTCTTGGAAGAAGCTGCCTTTTTCGTTGTCTCGGATGTCTTTTCTGCTGATTTTGTTGTTGTCTGTGTAGATGCTGCTGCGGCAGCAGTCACAGTGTTAATGGAATTGATTGCCATATGATCCTCCTTGTCTGGCGAAGCTGGATGCATTTGTTTTTACAGAAAACAAAATGTTCAGCCACCTGAATGAATAGTTATTAACCTTCCATGGTTCTGTTAATTATATCGGACTGGCAAAGAAAAAAGTTTAGTGCCGATTGACCTTTTGGACATAAAATGATAAGATACTAATTGTATACAAAAAACACAAAAAAAACAAGTTTTATTTTAGGTACAATCAATGCGTGTTAGCGACGATTTTGGTAAGGAGAAACTAACCGATGAAGGATATTTCAGTAAAGGCGCTGGCTAAGATCAATCTTGGGCTGGATGTGGTACGAAAAAGAGAGGATGGTTATCATGAGGTCCGCATGGTGATGCAGACCATTCATTTGTTTGACAGGCTGGAGATCTCGAAGAATACTTCCGGTGAGATCACGATGGAAACGAATCTTTCTTTTTTGCCGACGAATGAGAACAATCTTGTCTATAAAGCGGCAAAGCTTTTGCAGGATGAGTTTGCGATAAAAGATGGCGTGCATGTATGGCTGCACAAGTACATTCCGGTAGCTGCCGGGATGGCAGGGGGAAGCACGGACGCAGCGGCAGTGTTATATGGTATGAACCAGATTTTTGATCTGGGACTGACAAGGGAAGAACTGATGGAGCGCGGTGTGAAGATCGGTGCAGACGTTCCGTACTGCATTATGCGTGGAACGGCTTTGGCAGAGGGCATAGGAGAGAAGCTTTCGAAGCTTCCGCCGATGGTGAAATGTCCTGTTTTGATCGCAAAACCGCAGATCAGTGTTTCTACTAAGTTCGTCTATGACAATCTGAAATTAGGCTCTGATATGGTACACCCGGATATTGACCGGCTTGTGGCAGATATCAGAGAGAAAGATTTATATAAAATTGCAGCAGATATGGGAAATGTCTTAGAGACAGTGACAATCCCGGCTTATCCTGTGATCGCAGACATCAAAGATCACATGATGGAGCATGGCGCTGTGAATGCTATGATGAGTGGCAGTGGTCCGACGGTTTTCGGTCTTTTTGACAAGGAAGCGACGGCAGTAGAGGCATACGAGGCGATGAAAGCCTCCGGTCTTGCAAAACAGGTATATTTAACGAGTATTTATAATAACGCGCGTAAGTAGAAAGGCATGGTATCAAAGATGACAGAAGATTTAACATTGAATATGGATGCGTATCTTCCGCTGAGAGATGTTGTGTTTAACACGTTAAGAGAGGCTATTTTAAAAGGGGAATTAAAACCGGGCGAGCGGCTGATGGAGCTGCAGCTTGCGGCAAAACTTGGTGTCAGCCGTACACCGATCCGTGAGGCGATCCGTATGCTTGAGCAGGAGGGACTTGCCGTTACGATTCCAAGAAAAGGCGCGGAAGTTGCCAAAATGACGGAGAAAGATATGGAGGATGTCCTTCAGATCCGTGAAGCGTTAGACGAGCTTGCGGCAAAAATTGCATGTGAGCAGATTTCTGAGGAACAGTTAGAAGAGCTGGTTGCGACCATGCATGAGTTTGAGGAATCCACCAAGACAGATAATGTGAAAAAAATCGCAGAGGCGGATGTAAAGTTTCACGATATTATTTACCAGTCAACCGGTAACCCGAAGCTTGTGAATATGTTAAATAACCTCCGGGAGCAGATGTACCGCTATCGTGTGGAATATCTGAAAGATGAGAATAACTATCCGACATTGATGAAAGAACATAAAGATATTGTGGAAGGGTTAGTCCGTAAGAACAAAACGCAGGTGACAGAGACGATGCACCAGCATGTGAAGAATCAGGCAGTCGCAGTTAAGGCTATGATCCAGGGGCAGGAATAAGAAGTAACTGCCCGGAGGACAGGAAAACTGCATAAAAAATGGAAAACCGTACAGACTAGAAAGAGGATAAGCATTTTGCTTATCCTCTTTCGTATTAGGGGGAATTAATAGAAAGGAAACAAGCTGGAAATGTCGGAAAATCAGAAATGTCCGGTATCGACGGATTTAACGCAAAATATAGAGGAAATGGAATTTTATTTTCATGACTGTGCGGACATCAAAAAGAAGCAGATGAAGCTTGGCAGGAATCAGGATACCGCCTGTTATCTGACCTTTATTGAAGTGTCCGTGGACATGGGAACGTCCGCACTCGGAGAGACTTTAAAATACTTAAATGGACTGACAAGGGATGAGATCCTTTGTACACTGCAGGAAAATGCGCTTGGAATTTCGGATGCAACATATTTTTCGACCATTGAGGAGGCTGTGAGCGGTCTGCTCACCGGGGAGGCGATTCTTTTTGTGGACGGTTTTGACCGGGCAGTAAAAATACCGGATGACGGTTATCCGAATATGGGGATCACAGAGGTTGATTCGGAAAAAGTAATCCGCGGTTCCAACGAAGGTTTTTGCGATTCTGTGAAGCAGAATGCGGCGCTGATCCGGAAAAGGATCCGTTCGCCCCGTGTGAAAGTGAGAGGACTGAAAGCCGGGATTAGATCGAACACGAACGTCTATCTTGTGTATGTGGAGGATCTTGCGAATCCGGGACTTGTAAAAGAAATTGAAAAGAGGCTGCAGGATTTCACGATTGATGGGATATTGGACAGCGGAATGTTAGAACAGCTGGCAGAGAAAAAATGGTATTCGCCATTTCCACAGTTTCAGACAACACAGCGTCCTGACCGGGCGGCCATGGCGGTATTAGAGGGCAGAGTGATCGTGATGTGCGATAATTCTCCGATCGGTCTGATACTGCCGACAGATTACAATTCATTTATCCGTACCAGTGACGATTATTACAGCCGTTTTGAGATTGCGACGTTCGGGCGGATCCTGCGGTATCTCGCATCCTTTTTTGCAATGACGCTGCCGGGATTTTATCTTGCAGTGACTAATTTTCATACACAGATACTTCCAACTACACTACTTTTGTCGTTTGCTGAGGCGAGGCAGGGTGTCCCATTTCCGGCAGTCGTGGAAGTACTCATCATGGAATTGTCGTTTGAACTTTTGCGGGAGGCGGGCGTGCGGCTTCCCGGTGCAATGGGAAATACCATCGGAATCGTGGGAGGACTGATCATTGGACAGGCAGCGGTAGAGGCGAATCTGGTCAGTCCGATCGTGGTGATTGTGATCTCCTTTACAGCACTCTGTTCCTTTGCGATCCCGAATGAAGAATTTGCCACAGCCTTCCGTATCCTGAAATTTTTTTTTATTGCGGTCTGTGCGTGGCTTGGCTACTTTGGCATGCTGCTTGGGCTGCTTGCGGTGCTCACCCATCTGTCGCATCTGACAAGCTTTGGCATCCCGTATCTCATGCCGTTTGTGGGAGCAGATTTGAACAATTATGAGGATGAGCGGGATTTTATCTGGCGGCAGCCTTTCCGGAAACTGCGCAAACGTCCGATTTATGCAAATCCGAAAGAGCGGACAAAGCTGACGTTTTCAAAGAAGAGATAGGGGGAAGTATGTTCTCAGAAAACAATCAAATTTCAGGCAGACAGGTGTTCCGACTTCTGACGTATGACTTTCTTGGAATGGGAACGCTGCTGCTGCCGACAATGCTTGCAGATACGGCAGGGCGCGACGGGATTTTCTGCATTCTGGCGGGGATTTTGTCCACGTTTTTGTACTTGAAATTATTGAGATATCTGTTGAAAGGCATGAAAACAAGTTATCCCGACTTTTTGAAGCAGAAGTGTGGAAAAGTATGCGGTTATGTGCTCTGGGGCGGATATTTTCTGTACTTTATCCTCATGGCTTCGTACACGGCGTATCTGTTTTCCACGCTGATGTTGAATGGGCTTGTGGAAAACATCAGCTTTTATCTGGTGCTGTTGTTGATATTGCTGCTCGCGTTTTATGGAATGGCGGGCGGGATCGAGGGCAGGGCGAGAGTGTACGAGATGCTGTTCTGGTTTCTGATGATACCGCTGTTTCTGATGTTATTTGCGGCGTGCAGGGAGGTGAAGCCAGCCTACTGGAGCCCGGTTTTTGTGGCGGATGGAAAAGAAATGTTAAGCGGCAGCTATTATGTGCTTTTCTGTTATTCCATGGTGTCGATCGTACTGTTCCTGAAAGAATATGTTGCGGATCGTAAGAAATGCGTTGGCGCAGCAGAAAAAGCGGTCTGGTTTTCCGGCGGCGTATTTGCAGCACTGTACCTGATCCTGATAGGGCTGTTTGGCGTCGGGGCACTGGCTCAGATGAAATTTCCGGCGGTCACGATGATGAGCCGCGTGCAGGTGACGGGCGGATTTTTGAAGAGGACGGATGCTTTTATGTTCAGCATCTGGTTTTTTACGCTGTATGCGATGCTAAACAGCATGGTTTTTTACAGTGGAAATCTGGCTGAAAAAGTGATCCGTGACTGCGGCGGTTATCTGGAAGGGAAAAAAAGAATGCTACCGTATCTCATTCTGCTTCTTCTGGTGTATGGCGTGACAGTGCTGTTTTACAGAAATCAGCAGTTTTTGGACTGCGTGACATTCCTGCTGTGGAAGATTGGAACACCTTTTGTCGTTGGCGTGCCGGTACTGTTGTGTCTGACCGGAAGAAAGCCGAACCGAGGAATGGAGGAGCGTAGCAGCAAAGAAAATAAGGATGAGAGAAAAAATCATAAGAAAAAAGTGCGTGTGGTGGTGTTGGTATGCTTCTTATTTGGGTGTCTTTTTTTGCAGGGGTGTAATGTCGCAGAACTTGAGGATAAGGCATTCCCGGTTCTTTTGAATATCAGAGATCAGGACGATTTCCAAAATGTGTGGCTGAATCATGAGTATGCAGGAAACAAAGAGGTGGATTACAACCATTTGAAAGTGGTGCTCATTGAGAGGTCTTTTCTGGAAAAAGAGGCGGAAGTAGAAGATATGCTATCCATGCTGGAGCAGGAAAAAGAGGTTCCGTGGAACGCTTATGTGATGACGACGGAAAGCTGTGACCGTCTGGCGCAGACAGAGGGAGAACTTGATGTGCTGCTTGGAAATTATCTGGAAGAACTGCTGGAAAACACATCGGGCATTGACCAGAAAGCTTACCCGACGCTTGGCATGCTCTATGAGGAGCGCGCTAATCACTTAGAGACACTTTATATTCCTTTTGTGGATATAGAGGGGGAGCAGTCCGGGGCAGTGCAGGATGATACCGAGAAGGAGAAGCAGTCCGCAACAGTGTGGGATGATACGGGAAAAGAGGAGGAAGAACAGCAGCCGGTCATGACCGGGAAACCGCAGATTACAGCCTACGAAGTCTGGAAACGTGGAAGGGCGGTGGGGCTTGTCGATACGGATACCGCACGTGCAGCATTCTTCACACAGAACTTTGCGGATGATTACACCTTACAACTTGCACCGGAACTTTATGTGAAGGTGGATGCAGCTTCCTGTCGAGTCAAAGAAACGAAAAAAATCGGTGTCGGAGGTCTGACAGAGCAGATTGTCACAGTGACCGTGACCGGAGAAGGCGAAATCTTAAGCGGCACAGTTTCTGCAAGGGAAAATCCGGCAAACGCAGAAGCAGGGAATACAGAAACAAACATAACTAACACTTCTTATGAAAAAATGACAAGGGAAAAAGAGCAGATCATAAACACCCGGATGGAGGACTATCTGAATGCGATCGCCTCACATGCACTTGAGAAAGAAATCGACATCACAAACAGTTACCGGAATCTCTGCGCCGATAACCGCACATGGTATTTTAAGTATCAAAACACTCCTGCCGCTTATGAGAAAGACATCAAAATCCAATATCTGGTAAAAATAAACTGGAAATCGGAATAAATGCAAAGTTTTCGGGAATTATTCAATGTAGGGATAGAAGGTCGATGAGCGAAACTCGAATTTAGGTTATGAAGATTGCGAAAAATGAACAAAAATATTCAAGACACGCTCCCGCTATGTGTCACTCGCAGCGGTACTATATTTCTGTTTATTTTTCGCAATATAACATATTCTATGAGCGAGTTTCGCAAGCAACGACACAGCCTGATAAATATGAATATTATCTACATTTATCTGATTTTTGGCAAGTAAAAAGGAGATTTGAATTATGGCAAAAAAATGGATCGGATACATAGGAGTTGGAAGTCTGATGTGCGCTGCATTGGGATGCGGTATTTTGTATACAAGACAGGCGAGACTGCAGCAGACGATTTCGGACAAAGTACTGCGGTTTCATGTGCTGGCGAACAGCGACAGCGAGGCGGATCAGAACTTAAAACTTGCAGTGCGTGATGCGGTGGGAAGTTTTATGCAGGAAAAACTGACAGATGTGGAAAATCTGGAAGAATGTGAGCTGGTTGTGCGCCAGAGCCTTGGCGAAATTGAGGAAGCCGCAGCAGAGACGATCGCAGAAAACGGTTATGACTATGATGTGACAGCGGAGCTGGAACACACTTCGTTTCCGGTAAAAAACTATGGAAGCTACACCTTTCCGGCGGGAGATTATGAGGCACTCCGCATTGTGATCGGAGAAGGAAACGGACATAACTGGTGGTGCGTGATGTATCCTAACATGTGTTTTTCAGACAGTATGTATGAGGTGGTCGATAAGGAAGCAGGAGAAAAGCTGCGTGAAGTACTGACCACAGAAGAGTATGAGAAGGTGCTGGCAGAAGGAGACTATCAGGTTAGAATGAAATATTTTTCGTGGCTGAATCCGTATCTGGAGAAGCTGGCTGAAAACTAAAATAAAGCAGCATACTTATAAGAAAACAATGTTTCAAAAAGCTTACGCTTGCTAAATTATAAGAAACACGCTAATATATGGCTTGAAAAGACAATGACGCGAAACAGAAAAGAGGTTTACATAAATGACAAAAGATGTACTTGTGAAAATCAGTGGTTTACAGTTTGCAGAAGATCAGGATAACGGTCCGGTGGAGATTATCACAACCGGAAACTACTATAAGAAAAATGGAAAGCACTATATTCTGTATGATGAAGTGCAGGAAGGCTTTGACGGCGTGACGAAAAGCGTTATCAAAGTGAATGATGATTTTCTGGATGTCACCAAAAAGGGTGTGACCAATGTGCATATGATGTTTGAGAAAAACAAGAAAAATATGTCTTACTACAACACACCGTTTGGAAATCTGCTGGTCGGAATCAATGCCACAGACGTGAAAGTGAATGAGACAGAAGACAACATTGACATCAAGGTCGATTATAAGCTGGAAGTCAATTATGAACATCTGGCAGAGTGCAGCATTTCCATGAATATCATGTCGAAGGATACGAAGGATTTTAGGATATAAGGAGTGCAAATGAGAAGAATGCATTTATGCATTCGGCGAACGATGAATGTCAATCATGTGCCGTTTTTGCACATGATATGATAATCGTGAAGTTGAGGTAGTATATTATGAAAAATTGTAAAATGGCATTCACAATCGGTTTGGTGTTTGCAGTAATGATGTTGGTTACAGCCTGCACAGACAGCAACAAATCAGACAATCATATATTTGATCATGAAAGTTTGGATGTTGATGAATATGTGTATCCGTCTGATTTTGATCTTGGAGATGATTTAAAGGGCACAAATTCAGAATCTGATGCAGGATTTGAAGAATTATCAGCAATGATCGGAACGTATCATTATACTTCTGATTATGGAACAGGTCGATTAATGATTGAAGCGACAGAGGATGGCATTGATATTTCTGATTATGAATCGGAGGACACCTATAGATTTCTGGCAAATGAAACAAATGTAAAAAATGAAGAGGAAAACAAAGTATATCTGGAATACCCGGCACAGGTGTATGAAGATGATACGGTTATTTTTGAGTATTACATTTTAGAAAAATCGAGTGATGGTATTGATATGTATTATAGTCCATCTTCTTTTGATGAAGCTGAATTTTTGTACCACGCTGTCAGGGAAAACTAAAGGAGGATTACGAGATATCATATGATATGTTATGTTTTATTCAAATCAATTTTAACAAAATCAATTTGAATAAAAACAAACCGAATTTGCAGAAAGGTGATTTCTATGTTTATTGGCAGAGAAAGAGAGTTAGCATCCTTAAAAGAATTCTATGAAAAAGACAGAATTGGCGGATGAGGATGTTTTGCTGCTTAAATTGGATTCACTTTATGGATGAGACAGAAGATAGCATTGATATCAAGGTAAATTATAAGCGGAAAGACGATTATTCTCCATTAATCTCATCATTCAATTTCATTCAAATCAACATACTTGTCTCTATATATATCTTTTATAAAGAATACTGGTATCTTTTTATGATATTTTTTATATAACTCTTCATCAGAAATATAAGAGTAGAATTTACCAGTAGGTGTATCGATTATTCTTCGATAATCATTTACAACAGATTTATCCTCTTTAAATCTGTCACCTATTTTTCCACAGATAGTACAATATGTGTGTAAGCTGGTGTTAAGATGATGTTTTCCTGTAAATGCAAATTCATATTGTATCAAACATTCTTCATAGTGGTGCTTATGCTTTGATTTATGGTTGCTTTTGGAAACATTACTTTCTTTTGCTTTGAGATATTTTGGTATTTCAGATTCTTGTTTATTATTAATTGGTTTCAATGTGAATTCCTTTTCTTTTAATATTTATTCTGCCGATATTTAGGCAGCACAAGTTTTTTTCTACAACACAGATGTTTAGATGGTTAGTGGTTTGGATGGAGTTTAATCGTCACAATCCATAAGATATTCATCACGTTCTTCAGAGGACATGTTGCAAGTTATTTCTTCAAATATATCCCAGTATTCAGCCTCTGTAAGGTCTTTATAATCGTTCATATGGTAATTTGCCTTCTTTCTTTTAAAATATAATTATAGTATAATAAATAAGGGACAGAAAATGTCTTAAATGACCATACTATATAGAATAGGGGTATATCATGACTAAATTTAGAGAAAAGGAATATATAAAAATATTAAAATCACTTGGAGGAACAGAAGCAAATCCAACAAAAACCGCAGAAATATTAAAAAAAATAAAAGATGAAACAGAAGAAAAAAGAAAAGAAGAAGGGGAAAACAGCGATCCTGTGTCAGCACGCACTATTAATAGAGCATTAAAAAAATTATTAGGAGATTCTGATGATGAAATCGATAAATTATTAGATAAAGAAGGTGTTGGACATAAGGATCGAGATACATATATTCTTGGATTTAAAAAGAAAAATAAGAAAATAACTGGGTATTGGTATGAAAAAAAAGTTGGCGAAGGCGGTTCTAAGGAACTGGTAAAATTTTTGGTGGATGCGGTTACATATTCTAAAGTCATTAATCCAGAATTTAAACCAGATTACTATAGCTGCTTGCAAGAGATATTTGGGGTTGGTATTATAAGAGAAAACGATGAATTCAGAAAGAGTATAATTGACATGAAGCCATATTCATATGATGATGAGATAGATGTTATGGGAAATGTACTTGCTATTCAGAAAGCAATTGATTCGCAAAAGAAAATCCAGTTTAAATTGGGGGTATATCAATATGTAGAGGGAACGATTCAGTTGAAAATTTCTGATAAAAAGAGAGAAGTATCACCATATCAGATCATGATGAGCAATGAACGATATTATTTAATGGCTGGAGGTCGATTACAAAGGAAGAAAAAGCAAGACAATTTTTTGTTTTATCGAATTGACTTAATGAATGAAATAGAGATATTAGATGAGAGGATAGATGATAGTTCCTGTCAGGAATGGAAAAATCCAGCTAAGTTTATGACAGCAAATCCTTATTTTTTCTCAGGAAAAAGAGAAAATATAATAATTGGATTTGAAGAAAATCAAATCACACAAGTAGTAGACTGGTTTGGAACTGAGGAAAATGGTTTATATAAAATAAAAAAGGAGTATCAGTATACAGACGGAAAAAATGAATCAGTGAAGATGCTGGAATTGGAGTTTTCAGAGGTCAATGTGATGGCTTTTTCATTTTGGGTGATGCAATATATGGATTGTATAGAGGTGATTGAGGGAAATTCATTGAAGCAGATATTGAAAGAGAGAATGAATTCAGCAATGAAATATCGAATAAGAAATGATAAAAAACTAAGCAGATGAAGAAAAAATATAAAAAAAGCAAATCAAAAAAGACAGCTAAAAAATTTCTTAGTTGTCTTTTTTTTGCCATTAAAGACAAAAAATGTCTTTTCACTTTTATAATACTAAGAGAAGAACCGTGGTATCTGAGGTAGCTGAAAGAATACATAAGCATTTGATTCTTGAAAATTATGACTTAAAGATGCGTAAAATGAAGTAGCAATTCATATAGTTCATGGAAAAAATCAATCGGAGGTGTGCGATTTGAGTTTTAAATATGAAGATCTTAATGAAAAACTATTTGACAAGGTAGTGACTTTTTCCTATAGTATCGGATCGGGATTGGGTGATCCCGGTGAAATTATTATGCTTACAAATGATGGTAAGGAATATGTCATAGGGCAGGAGGAATTTGAAGGTGATTGGATCTGTCCGGAAAACACTTTTTATTTTATGGCAGAGGCGTTCGATACTGAAAATGACAGCAAATGGATTCGGATAAGCAGTGAGTATGCATCAGAGAGAATATACTGTCGGAAAGAAATTCAAAACGGTATTGACAGTATAATTGAAGATTTTCGCAAGAAGAATGAGTTAGATAATGAGTTGTTCAACTGGGAGAACTTGATATGGCAAATTCTTGGTATGGATTCCAGTAAGATAGAGCATATTATTTACGACAAAACAAAGGAAATTTGCGAGCTGGAGAAAGAATACAGAAAACAATCAGAGGAACATTTTGCAAGGGTTTTGTTAAAGCCAGATGCATTTGAATGGCGTAAGCTATATTTCAATAACGCTATTCCAAAGGAGAACAATGTAGAAAATTTACTCCTGGGATGCTATTTGTTGTTATTTAAAAAAGTAGATGCATACAGAATAGATGGTTCCATGATGACCATTGCTTTTCAAAGAGAGCAGAGTGAAGAAGGTAAACATACAATTGATGCAAAAGTAGAAACGTATAATCTTTTTTACTCAAAGTTTGAAGATGTGCGTGGACCATTGGAAATGCCGGTATGTCAAGATGGAAGCCCGATGAAAGAGTTGGAAAACTCAGTCAAAGGACATCTTTCCTGCTACAGTGTTAATAAGAGGGAGCAATTTATTAGATCGTATAATTCTCTAGAAGGGGCTAAAAAAGGAGCTATGTATTGGCTGAAGATTTTGGGTGGAATTGATAGTGAGAATGTCATTCCTTATGGAACTATCCGAAGTGATGCAGAAGAGCTTCATAAAAGAGAAGTTCGTGAGGCCGAATTGTATATGATGTTTATCACAAGATATGCGGATGTTATAGAAGTGATCAAAAGATATGATTATCCGGGGAATGCGGCAGATGAAGTGGCTGAGGTACTTGGAATCGCCAGAAATGAGGTTGGCTTCATATATGATATGTTCGATCCGGTGCTGTTTTCCGCTTCGAGATTACAGACTATAGAGAGAATGGTAGGTGAAGAGTTGTGAGATATTATAATTTCACGCTGTGCGCAAGCGCAGATCAAATAAAAGAGAATACGAAAATTAATCTACGAGAGTACGCTTATGAGAACGCGATTGCTGCAGTTAATAACTACATGTACAAAAGACTGGATAATGATGTGGCATTCCTAGCTTATCGGGAGGAGGGAAATACGATATTTGCAATCTTTGTTTATGACGAAAAAAGGAAAAATTTTGCTGATGCATTTGCTCATGCTACAAAAGTGCTGAAAGAAGACTTTTCTGTAAATAGAATAAAAACAGATCCTTATGAAGTTACCATGTATCAGGCACTTGATTTCCTTCTGGAAGCTCGAAGAAGGGAATTCTCGAATATAACGACCAGATTTATAGAAGCATCAAATTTGTGGATTTACAATTATTATAATAATGAAAAGATATCATTTTATTATAATTTCGAGGAGAGAGTTGTTTCAGACAAAAGCAGCTGTGCGAATGCTATATATGACCCGATATTTATTCATGAACTTACAAATATTGAAGAACATGAAAATGTATCCGGCTTTAAGGGAAACATGGTTCACTATGTAATATCTGGGCGGAGTCATGAGGCTGTAAAAGATATGACAGAAACACTTATGCAGAGCTTAATAAGGGCAAAGCGTATAAGTAGCCGACGCATGGAAGTAATCAGCGAGATAGAACCTGATGTGTATCTTGTACAAAATCATCTTAACGACATAATTGAGGGGAATTACGGAGGAGTGGTAGTTCTTGATCTTACAGAAAAGTTTGGTTGTGATCCGGTAGATTATACTTTGACTAGCAAATATATAGTGAATCTTCTAAAAGAGTATAGAAATAAATGTCTTTTTGTTTTTACATACAATATGGATCACCCGGGATTTTCATATCAGCTGTTACCGCAGATTAAAAAGTATGTCATTCCAGTTATGCTTCGTGAAGGAAAAGGCGACAGACGAGCCGCAATAAGCTATTTGAAAGCTCTGATAAAGGATTCGGAATATGCAGAATACGCTGGACAGGCCAGTGAATTTATGAAATTATATCCGGGAAACGATTTTACACAGACAGATATTCTTATGGCATATGAAAAATTTGAAGCTTGGTGTTTAAATAAGAATGTGTTACAAGCTTATAATTATGACCTGTCGCAGGATTTTATGCTGGATAGGGATGAGACAAGAGAATCTTCTTATGAAAAACTTAACAAGCTGATAGGATTGGATATTGTCAAAAAACAGATTGAAAGCATTATTGCATCGGATGTCGTAGAAAAAGAACGTAGAAAGCGAAAAGGAAAAGATTATCAGTCCTGTTCCATGAACATGATTTTTGGAGGTAATCCAGGCAGTGCAAAGACAACTGTTGCCAGACTTTTTGCAGGGATAGCCAAAGAAAAAGGAATTTTAAAAAGCGGAGCTTTCGTAGAACGCGGAGGAATGGATCTGGATGGTTTATGCTGTGTTAGAGCTATACGGGAAGCATTCTTTGCAGCAAAGGGTGGTGTACTTTTTATTGACGAAGCCTATGCTATGGTATCTGATACAGCAGTGACAGTTCTTATCCAAGAGATGGAGAACAGAAGAGATGATGTCATTGTAATTCTGGCAGGATATAATGAGCGAATGCATGATTTCATGAAAATCAACGAAGGCTTAAAAAGCAGAATACCACATTGGATTGATTTCCCAGACTATACCGCTGATGAGCTTACGGATATATTCAAATTAATGATAAAAGAACGCGGATTACAGGTTACAGATGAGGCAATAAAAGAAGCGCATTATATTTTTGAAAAGGTAAGACATACAGAAAACTTTGGAAATGGAAGATATGTAAGAAATCTGATTGACAGGGCTTTACAGAATCAGGCAGTGAGACTGCTCTCAGGTGGAAAAGATACCAGTGTTATAAAAAAGGACGGTTTATTCAGAATCACCCAAAATGATATAAGCATGTTGGAAGAAGGTCTGAAGAAAGAAAGGAAGCCAGGAACCGCAAAGAAAGAGCTTGATAACATGATAGGGCTTGCTTCCGTGAAGAAGATCATTCATAAGGCGGTTGCTCACTACAAGTTGAATAAACTATGCATTGATAAAGGAATTGCAAGAGAAAAGGCTTCATTGCATATGGTTTTTACCGGTAATCCCGGTACGGCAAAGACTACTGTAGCAAGACTGTTTGCAGAGATTATGAAGGATGAAGAGGTTCTATCCACAGGAACTTTTGTGGAGGTTGGACGTGCAGACCTTGTCGGCGACCATGTTGGTTCTACAGCTCCGCTAGTCAAAAAGAAGTTTAAGGAAGCGCAAGGCGGTGTTCTATTTATAGACGAAGCGTATGCACTTTGTGATTGCTATGAAAATGGTTATGGAGATGAGGCAATCAATACGCTTGTGCAGGAAATGGAGAATCATAGGGATGATGTAATTGTAATCTTTGCCGGATATACGGAGCCTATGCATCAATTTCTTGATCGAAATCCGGGTATGCTTTCACGAATCGCTTTTCAAGTGGAATTTGAGGATTATACTACAGACGAATTGTGTGACATTACAAAGCTTATGGTTTCGGAGAAACAAATGACAATCACCGATACAGCCATTGATAAATTAAGGAAAAACTTCGATATTGCACGTGAGGAGAGCGATTACGGAAACGGTCGATTTGTACGCAAAACACTGGAAGAAGCAGAAATGAATCTGGCAGAGAGAATATTACAGTTTAAAGAATCTGAGATTACTACAGAACTGATCACAACTATTGAAGAATGCGATATTCCTGATCTTAATACCAGAAATAAGATAACCAGACAGATTGGGTTTGCGTGTTAACAGTTTATTTGGAGGTAGAGAAAATGGAAAAAGATTTTATTGATGAATTCATTCCATCAAAAGATACAAGGGCTTACCTGCATAGTATTCATCATGAATTCACGGATTTGGAGAAGGCTACGATTGTTGCAAATCATATTATGATTTCATATGAGAAAAAAGTAAAATGGCTAAATAATTTTATGCAAAAAGTATCTGATGCCACATTAAAAGATAGAATATCAAAGGCGTTAATTCAGATTAAAAAGGATAGGAAGTATTACAGAAAATGTAATATGGAATCAGGGTCATTGCCTGATAATGAATCATTGTTTGACTTTGTATATATTCCACATGATTTCAGGCATGGTGACATAGTAAGAAGTCTCTATGGTGGCTGGAATACAACTGAGTTTTGTGAAAAAGTAGGAATAATCCTCAATTATTCTGATAAAGATTATGAGTTTTATAAAAATCTTAAAGGGGATTACTCAGATGTTCAGGTCTGTGTAGATATTAAATTTGACGGAGTGGCTTACCAGGGAGAGTTTGAACATGAGCATATTAATCCAATATATATTGAGCGTATGACTTTGAATGAAAAAGATGAAAGAAGGGCATATCTCAATTACCTCACGAATTTATATGGCAAAAAGGCCGCTATGGGTGAAAGCGATAATAATAAGCCTGAATATGTGGGTGGTTCAGATGATTTATTAGAGCAAAGATATCTTGGTAAGTATATTCCGGTTCGGGATGAGGCTACCGGTAGTTGGTGTTTCCAGACTCAAAGTTATTTTGAAAGAGGAGATGTTGGTTATATCGCAGATGTATTTTCTGGAACGGGTTTAATATATCATTTTATGCATAATGGAGAGATGGATCATACCCATGGCTTCGATGGTGTGTTGGATGCTGTGTTGCAAGATCCGGAACACGTAGATATCGTGACGGACTATGGTGAATATTCAGAACAGGAAATTCAAATGGTGAAAGGAATAAAGAGGGCGGTGGCATTTGTACAATCGCATCATAGACCTATGACCAGTGCAGAGTTGCGAGAAAACAGAGCAGAGGCGGAGAATAAAGGATAAGATAATTATGAGCATGAATGAAGTGTTTGCCATATCAAATAAACCTGGCGAAGTAAATTTGAAGGGCTTTAATTATATAAGAGACAGATTACCTGATGATTTTGAAGTTTGTTTGATCGTTGAGAAGGACGGGCATCTAAGTGCCGGATGTTGGAACATGGGGGTGCAGTCCATCAAAAATGGTCAACCGGGGATTTTTAGACAAAGCCGAGGAGGAGTAATAGAACACGATGATGTACTGGCGTGGTTACCGATAGAGGAAGCTGCAATAGACATAAAAGGATTATGGTGGAATCCTGCGTATCGTCTTATATCTGTTTTTTTGGATTGCGTTCTGGTATTTGCTAAGGATGCTGATGACTGTTTAATAATTGAGTATTCCGGTGGAGATGAGGAGAAGGTCGTCTTTCATATGGATGTAAAGACTGGAAACATTATAGAGATTGATAAAAATGCCAGAGAAGAAATATACTATATCCAATCTACATTGAGAGCTTGGTATGATGATTGGAAGGAAAAACTGTTGGAAGATTATCATAGTGGCAGATATACTGTTCTGCCAGAGTGGAAGTGAGAAATTTTATGAATTATTACATTAGTGATTTACATTTGTTCCATAGAAATGTGACGAGAGCGGGAAAGAATTTTGACAATCGACCGTTTGATAATCTGGAAGAGATGCATTCAATAATCAAAGAAAAATGGAATGCTAAAGTGACCAATGGAGACATGGTATATATCCTTGGAGATATGGCTATGCGTGGCACGCAGGAGGAGTTGATTGCGTTTATTTCCACACTCAAAGGGCATAAGGTTATCGTTAGAGGAAATCATGATGATATTCGAGATTTGCGCTATAAGCAGCTTTATGACGAAATCTGTGACTACAAGGAAATAAGAGATAGTCTTAATGGAGAAACTGTGAAACTGATTCTCTGCCATTATCCGATTCTGATGTGGAAAGATCAGCATTATGGTTCGATTCTTCTGTATGGACATGTTCATAATTCTGTCGAGGAATATTATTTCAAGAAATGTTTACGGGAGATGAATACGGAGGAATTCTTTGATAGAAGAAGGGGCGATACAGTGCTTCGTGCATATAATGTAGGCTGTATGATGCCATATATGAATTATGAACCCAGGACATTAGAAGAGATTGTCATGGGGAGTGAAAGATTTTACAATGAGAAGGAGTTGTAAGCATATAGCAGTATACAAAGCCGGTGGTAAAACGAAATATGACAAGAAACCAGGTATATAAGAAAATCCGTCGTTCTGTGAAAAATAATATTATACAATTTTTTTGTTGACATAATCTTAGTCACTTGACTACAATATAGTTAAGTGACTAAGATTATGTGAGGGACAAAATTAAATGAGGTTACAGTTATATTTGTCACCTGAGCTTAGCGACAAGCTGAAAGAAGAAGCTTTGGTGAAAAACATTCAGCCAAGAGAAGTAGCAGATCGCATACTAAAGGACTACTTCGGGATAAAGGACGAGGAAAATGATTACAAAACAGCTTTAGGTATGGTCGTTAATGAAGTAGATCAATATCTTTTGAACAATTCGGAAGGCACATTTACGTTGCTTGATTTTGATAGTTTTCGCAGTATAGGGAAACCTGCTCTCCGTAGTGCAGTGGGAAGAGGGATGGCAAAATATCTAAAAGGACGTGAAGAGGTGGAGTACTTGAGGGATGAAAACGGCAATATCTGTAGAACAGATAATCATGCTGCTATATATGTCTTAAGCAATGAAGACAAAGAGGATGATTGATTAGTATAACACAGGGAGGAATTATTATGTCGCGAGCAGAGACGGGTTTTGGTGAGCATTATGTAGATGATAGCATTCGTGATATTCTCAGAGAATATGCAAGCCGTGAAAAACCGATAGGACAAAGTGAGATTGTCAAGTTATTGGATGAACGGGGCATTACTCGTACACGTACAGTTATAAAAGGTTTTGCAGATAGGATGGGGGCGAGAGAATATGTGACGGAAGAGGAATGTGATTCAATAATTACGGAATGTCGCATAAATGAGCGAGAGATTATATTCATAAAAAAAGGTGAAGAAGGTCGAACCATAGGTTATTGGATGATGGAAACTATTTCTGACAGTGAGTGGATGTTTCTGATGGATTCGGTTCTTTACAGCAAGATTCTGACAAAGAAGGAAGCTGATAATCTTGCTAAGCGTATCACTTTTCTCGCTGGAAAGAGTTTTTCTGAACTGACACAATATCGGCATCGAATGGATAATCAGCCGTATATCGTCGGTGACGAAGATATAGATGAAAAAGTCGGACATATAGATAGTCGTGTTTTAAATTATGTGCACTTTATCAGAGAGGCAATTAAAGATGGAAGAAAGGTTAAGTTTAACCTGTGTGTGTATGATTATTGCAATCAGAAAGTCCGACTTGTTCCATATGGAAAACATGGAAAAGTACTTCCTGAGACTCCGGCGAGATATAAAGAAGATGTGCATCGGATTGTAAGCCCATTCGAAGTTATTTTTTCAAATGGTCGTTATTATATGCTGGGAGCAGATCTTGAAACGGAAAGAAGTGCAGACTTAAAGTATAAATTATACAGAATCGATCTGATGGATGATCTTTCATTAGCACCAAGAACAACTGCAATCACTAAGAAAAAAGCAGGGATTGAGGAGGAATTAGCCAATCTGTATAAATACAGGATGGAAAATCCATTTATGTTTGCGGGACGGGTGGAACGTGTAAGGATTCGTGTTGATGCAGATCAATTCACGCAGATAGTAGATTGGTTTTCGGATGACTTTAGAGTAGTCGGGTTCGATGCCGATGAAGATTCATATTATGATATTGAAGTCAGGGTAAATCTTAATAGTTTCACTTTCTGGGTATTACAGTATTCTGGTTGTGTGGAAGTGCTTGATACAGGGAAGAAGGGCGACAATTCTTATAGGAATCATATAAAAGAGACATTAAGGAAGGCATTGGAAAAGTACGAGGAGGATGAAAAATGAAGATAATGACATGGAATGTTAACAGATTTGGTGGAGTATGGGACTGGTACAAAGAAAAAAACGACAAAGATAAACAAGGTCGAAAAGAAATAGCTGATGTGATTATTAATTATCTAGTTCAGCTAATATCTGACGAAGCTGATGTGATGGTATTACAGGAGTTTCCATATTATGGGTTGAATAATGGTAGAATTCAACATGCCACTGTAGAATATAACGATTGGAAATCTTTATTTGAGGAGAAGGGTTTAACCGTTATAGAGCCTGATGGAAAGGGGTTGAACGTAACTGTAGCTGTGGTTCCTAAGAAGGAAAGTGTATGGGTAAAAACATATGGTGATGATTGTAAAACATCATTTAAAGACGGTTATCGAAATAAATATATTGAACTATTAAATGAATTGAGAGTACTTGGAATTCATTTATCTAGTTCATCTGTATTATTGCCGTTGTTGTACGGAATGGGGGAAGCAGATAAGCCAGATTTGATTTTAGGAGATTTTAATTCAGGAGATTACGTAATTAGGGATAGATGGGATGCAGAGAGGGAATATGAAAGACAACAGTTTCGAAATCTGATCAATACATATGGTTACACGGATATTTCTGGAGGTGTTGTTACAAATCATATAACAGGATCTTCAATAGATCATTTTCTTATAAAAAATACTGTGCTTTTAAGATGTGAGATAAAAAATGTATCTGTTGATGAGAGCAAAAAAGACTATTCTGACCATTATCCAATTATAGTGGAATTAAAAAAGAAGTTTTAAGGGCTATGAAAAAAGAATAGTCCCCGAAAAAAGAAAGACCAAGAGTTTATAATGAACTCAAGGTCTTTCTTTCTGTTATAATTAACTAACTGTCATGGAGAACGTCTGCCCAGCAAAGTCAACTTCCATCCTTTGCGCGACAACTGCATCAAAGTGGGCGGTCTCATAATTCTCTTCATACCACTTGTTGTAGAGCTCACAATACTGGCTGTATTGATAAAAACGAGCACTTTCTTCTTCACACTTTTTCTTATAGCGGTTCCAAAGAAACATTGTTGGAAATGAGATAATAATGACTGAAGAATACGAAGAAGCGATTGAATGCTGGAATAACGCTTAAAGAGGAGCGTCCTATATAATTCAAATATAAGGAATTCCAAGAAAGAAGGTTGAGAAAAAATACCTCAATGATATTGTTTGCAAGATAATCCGTTTTGAAATGATGGATTTAGTAGGATTTATAAACACATCAAAGAGTTAAAATCACCACATCAAGAGAAAGGAGAGAACTATGCAAAGAGAACGTAAAAAGGAGATTGATAAAAAAATTAACGTAGAAAATAAAAGCATTATGGGTGAAGGCAAAATACTGGTATTAGATAACTTTAAAGGTCGACAAAAAGAGAAAATAAAACAATTAAGAAATATAAGTCAGCCGCTCAAGGTTAAATCGGAAATCTCGAACTATCTTGAATTACACAACCTTTATTATGAAACAGAGGGAGCAGAAGGAATACCACATATTACTATGGTTTTCAAAAATTGTGACAGGTGTCCAGGACATATAACAGAAGGTAGCATTTATTTCTATGAGGAATGTATGGAAGCCAGGGTGTATTACTCAGAGATTGGTACTCAGATTTGTAATAAATCTAAGAATTTACTTGATCTGTACAGATTGATGAATTATCTTAATGCGATGTGCTGGCCTTGTGTGAAGGATGGTATGGATAGAATGCTATACAGTTCCGAATATTTAGTCAGTCCACGATTCATTGTTACTGAAGATGGGATGCTGGATATAACCACAATAATGGTAATCCCATATTCTCATTTTATAATGGATACTCTACAGATAGAAGACTATATTACAGCGGCTTTACCAGATTTACTTGATAGTTTAAGTGCACCAATCTTTTTATTGCTTGAAGGCAGGATAAAGGTTGAAGATGCAATTAGCATTATAGAAGCAGAGATTCATGGCAAAGGAGACAAGGAGTGAAATACGATAAGAATAAAAACATACAGATTACATTTACCATCAGGGAAAGTCTGTATTACAGGTTCAAGACGCTATGTAAAGCGGAAAAGAAGATGCCGGCAACAGTTTTAAAAGAATTTATAAAGAATTACGTAGAAGAAAGCTGTAAACCCCGGTAGTGATATACAAAAAAGTATAGAAAAGAATCGAATAAAAGTGGTTAATCTAAATCAGCAATAAATAGTTGAAAGGATGAGAAAATGAGAAAAAGAATTATGTCCATAAACGCCAATGATTTTGGGGGAAAGACAGGTCACCTGATGAGTCACAGGTATTTTAATAACAGAGATCGAAGGTATCATATAGACTGGAAATACTGGGCAGAGCAGGTGGATAAAACCCAGACGTGGAAGGAATTGAAAAAATACATCCAAAAAAAGAAACCGGATATTCTGGTTATTGAGGAGATGTTGATCAGTCTTTATGAGAAAATTGATTTTATAGGTGAGTTTGCTGAAATGGGATACTCCTATATAGAAGAGTGCCTTCCGGAAAGAGGCAATTATTCGTTGACTATGATATTTTACAAGGAAGGAAATCCTAAATATGTTCATTCGCCGGGAAATTACAGGGAGAATAGGAGTGTTATTTGCAAAGACGGAGGTCTCATTATATGCGGAAGCCATTTTCCTTATGAATCTGACGAAGTGTTTTTGAAATATATGGGTGGCTTTGTTATAGCTCACCTTGGAGAAGAGTTTCTGCTGATCGGTGATCTAAATGCTAACGATCCAACCAGAGGAAATAAGCAAATGGTCAACAGGCTGCTGGATGAAGGTGCAGTCGATCTTTGGACAGCAGCAGGGAATGATGAGCATACGCCAACAGAAGCGCAGTATCAGGGCAGATTGGATTACGCCATTGCTTCCCCATCACTTGCAAAGAAGGTAGCAAATATCGAGATTGACCCATTTCTGATGAATGAAGGAATAACGGATCATGCGGCAGTTATTGTGGATATTGTAGACTAACAGTTTATTGACGGAGTATTTGCGTTGAGGCATAATAAGGAGAAAATCATGGACAGAAGTCAGATTATAGCGGTTGATTTTGACGGCACCTTGTGTTTTTCGGCGTGGCCTGATGTAGGAGAACCGAACAATCCGCTTATAAGCTATTTAAAAAGACAGCAAAAAGCAGGGAACAAGCTGATTCTCTGGACATGTCGTTCAGGAGCTGCCCTGGATAAAGCGGTGTCGTGGTGCAGAGAAGTTGCAGACCTTGAATTTGATGCGGTAAATGATAATGTTCAGGAAGTGATTGATTATTATGGGAATAATTCCCGGAAAATTTCATGTGATATTTACATAGATGATAGGGCATGTGTGCCGGATATTTTTTGCACAGCTTATGGAAAGTAAAACTCAAAAGTACGTTTTCCGCACATTTATAAACAGGTCGAGAAGTATAATTATGAAATATAAAGGACGAACTATGGGAAAAGTGCTATAAGAGAAAGTGAGGAGATGCATTATGGCAATTCAGTTTCAGGAAATCAGACAATATCTGGCAAGAAATGTAAGGTTATCAATTTGTTTTGACGGTGGATATTATCACGATTATTTAATGATTTCGGACATTCCGGCTGAGAAGTATAAGGATTTATATGTTTTTGGGATTGGAATGGTTGATGTTGAATTTTCTATGGATATATACACTTCTCCAAAAGACTTGGACGGTGTGATCATGTCATCAAAGGATAACACGATGGAACCTGCGATTGAGATTGTACTTGAGAAATCTCCACGCAATATAGAAAGAAAATCAGAAGATGTTCTTTTGTTCAAAGATATTAAACCGTACTTACAGAGAGGGCGAAATTTTGCAATCGTTAACAGAGAAGACTGGTCATATAAATTTTTTGAATATCGGAGTGAAATACCAGATGAGTATGATAATATGTTTGTATACGGTATAGGTATGGAGAATAATACTGATGAAAGAGATGAGAATTTCATAGAGATATTTGAAAAATGGAAGCTCGATTCTTACTTGAACAAGAGAATGGTAATTGTTTTGTCAAAGAGTGCGAGGACAGATATTAAAATATGAAAAATGTCTTAGGATGTAGCGTGTAGATACAATATAAAGGAAAGGCGGCTTATTATGGAAAACAGACTGTTTTTATTATATTTTCCGGGTTATTTTGATGGAGATAAGATTATCGGAATATATGATGATATATTGAAACTGAAAGCTGCATATGAACGAGTGAATGATAATGTTGCAGATGAAAATGGCTTTCGACAATATGACATTTATTTCAATAATCCAAATACAAAACTTACAATAGAGGAATTTGACCGGGATAATGAGAAATTTATGGAAGTAAATCCTGAATTGTTATGGGCAGAGCTTAATACAGAAGTTGATCGAAATGAGTTAGAAGAAAACTAAGAAGGCAAAATTCAAATATGCCACTCCCATCATAACTCTATTACCAGTGGGGATTGGGAGCACGGTCGTAAGAAGAACGAATGAACAAAGGCAGAGGTTGTTTCAAGAAGAGAACCTGCCAGAGTTCATCTAAGCGGAGACGCAAGGATGGTGTTAGTTGATATCAAAAAGTTCTTCATTCGGTTGTGGCACTTTGAAAATGTCGTTGCAGACTGAAAATGATCTTAACGGATGATTGAGTGCAGTAATGCATTTGTGAACGATTTCTTGATGGTTCGATAGGCAGCCTCGCAGCAGAGGAAGAACAGTTGATGCCTCACCCGAAAGGTGATGAAACACAACCGAACCCGATAACACATCAAACCGCATGGGCGCTGTTGCATGATGCCCGGATATATGTGAAAAGCATATATGAAATCAAATCACAAGCAAGTAGCTAAAGGCAAAGAAACTCAGCAGTGAGGTATCTTGTGGTTGGTGAAAGCTAGACAGGTCTATATCAGTAAGGAGTCTGCCTGCAGTGGAGAAATCCATATGCAGGGTCCACAGGGCATGAGCCTTTTCGACGGATGAGGCAAGAGGGATACCTCGACAAGATACTCTGTGCTGACATATATAGCTGCAAAGGTATTCTCAGGGTCCTCGGGTGACCGAGGGCATATTTAAAGATGTGCAAATAAGAAAAGATCAGTATTTGGAAGGAGATTGACATATGATTTATGCGCTGAGCGATATTCATGGATGTATCGGGGAACTGCAAAAGCAGATGGAACAGATTGATTTCAGTGGGGATAACCGTGTTGTGTTTTGCGGAGACTATATCGATTATGGACATAGTTCATGTCAGGTTTTAAAGTATATCTGGGATTTGCAGAAAAAATATGGTACAGAAAAAGTTGTGGTTCTTAAAGGAAACCATGAACAGATGTTTTTAGAATGGATTGATGAATACAAAAATCCAGATCCGGACGGGACAGAAGAATATATGAATTTTAATGATTGGCTTCACACAGATTTTGAGTATGGAGCTAATACTATAAGTACATTTATATCAGAGCAGCAGATGGATTTCCTGAATCAGATATCGAGAACTTGTTCCTTGGAAACAATCAGCAGGGAAGCAGTTCAGATGATTCTTTCCAATCATGAAAAACTGATCGAATGGATTCGGCAGATGCCGTCGCACTTTGAAGCGGAAAGTCAGATATTTGTCCATGCAGGAGTAGATGAAGAAGCAGAGGAGTATTGGATGTGGGGAACATCGGATGATATTTTTCTGGGCAAATACCCGCCATCAAAGGGAAAATTCTATAAAACAATAGTGGCAGGGCATGTCGGTACTGGTACATGGGATCTTGCTGATGACCGAAATTATCATGACGTTTATTTTGATGGAGAAAGTCATTACTATATTGATGGGTCGGTTTATAAAGGCGGGAAACTGTTGTTACTGGCATATGATGAAGAAAATGGAAAATATTATCAAGTGGAGAATGGAAGGATGATTCCTGTTAGACCTTTTGATAAATGATAATGATGGGGGAAGATAATAACTATGAGTTTTATTATATCAGGAGATACCCATGGGATGATTGACGTCGGTAAGATTGTTGATTTTTTTATGAACATGAAGGGGAATATACATCGGAAGATTATCTTGTAATATGCGGTGATGTAGGAATATGTGGTTTTTCAGCATTTGACGAGGCTGAGACCCAAAGCGTATTTAGAAATCTTCCTGTTACTACGTTATTTGTAGATGGAAATCATGAGAATTTTGAACAACTCAATTCATATGATGTTGATATATGGAATGGTGGAAAAGTTCATTTTATAGAGAACAGGATAATTCATCTGATGAGGGGGCAGGTTTACGAGATAGATGGAACACGTTTCTTTACTTTCGGCGGAGCTTATAGTATTGATAAACTGTATCGCACGGAAGGAATAACGTGGTTTCCGGAAGAGATACCTAATCGTGAGGAATATGAAGAAGGGTGGCACAATCTTGAAAAGGTAGATTTCCAAGTGGATTATATTCTGACACATTCTGGTCCGAGAGAAGTCGTTGCAGCTATGGGCTATGGAGAACTGTCGGATGATGAAGTAGAGTTAAGACAGTATTTCCAGAGGATAGCTGATAATACAGATTTTACAGCATGGTATTTCGGACATTTCCACGAGGATACAGAAATCGATAGCAGATTTTATTGCTTATATGAAGATATTGTCGTGCTGTAAAATGCACAGAAGGCAAGTGACAGAGGGGGAAAATAGTATGAATTTAAACAAAGAAGTGATTGTTCTAAACGAAGAACAGAAAAAAGAACTTGAGGAAATAAAAAGTGCATCAAGAAATTTCCAAAGGTTATTTTCAGAGCAGTTAGAAGAGGAATTCGAGGGGAAATGTTCTGGTAATGAATTTTATGCGAAAATAGATTCGATTCTTAATGACTATGAAAAAGCGATGGAAATAATAGAACGACAGAATATCGACATTAAGCAGCTTTTGGCCTTGCTGATAAAAGAAGATATCCCTATTCCTGAGGAGATGCTGGACCGGTATATCCGAAAAAAATCAAAACCGGCAGTTATTGATCAGGAACTTCCGTTTTGAATGAGATTTTGCATGTGGATATAGGTGTAAATGGCAGAGATTGGAGCGGATCAATATGCATTTTGTAATGGGAGATATTCACAACGAAGTAAAAAAGCTAAAGAGCATATTAAAGCAAATTAATTTAGGTGCGAATGATGAACTTATAGTTCTGGGAGATATATTTGATCGAGGCGGAGCCAGTCCAGATCCGGTTGAAGTATATTTCACTTTGTCAGGCATTCAAGACAGGTGCACATGGATCAGAGGCAATCATGATCAATGGTTAGCAGACTATATTGATGAATACTACTCCAAATCGGAAAGGAGAAGATCGAAGATGCATCCTTATTCATATAATACGTTTGATTTGATGAGGGAGCGTCTGACGGATGTTGATATACAGAATATTTCTGATTTGATTCACAATTTACCGTTACAAAAAGAGATTGAGATCGAGGGTAAAAAATGTTTGTTTGCGCATGCTATGACATCTCATCCAAATGTAATAAAAAAGCGCAGTCATTATTTGATGGGTGGATGCTTAATAGATGAGTTTTACAAGGATGGTGTAGATGGGTATATATCGTTTGTGGGGCATACCCCGACAGGGAATGTTATATGGACAGATCAAGGTTTATATCTGGATGATGATTTAAAATCTATTTGGAAAAATGAAAAAGAAAATGTGTTTCTTTTGGATTGTGGCAGCGGATTTGGAAATGGCCGGTTGGCGTGTCTGTGTATTGAAACAGGACAAAGATTTTATTCTGAGGAGCAATCATGAGGTAAATGAGTATGTTGAATTTAAACATGGAAACAGTAATGGTTTTAACGGTTAAGCATCCTTTCGATTCTGTTGAAGTATTAGGAGTATTTACAGATGAAAAAGTTCTCAAGGATACATGTCTTTCGATAATTCGCAAGGAAAGAGTGCTGATGGACGATATCAGAAATCTTCATATATATAGATGCCAGCTGAATAAAATGATAGGAGAGTTTTATCCATACGATTACGATGATCCTGACAGTGTTGGAACTTTTCTTGAGAATCAAGAAGATATAGGCAATGAAATATTGGGAGAGGATTTTCTTGCGGAGATGATAGAACGTCAGAAGTGACGTTAGAAAGGAACTTTTTATGTCTACATATGTTATTTCAGATATTCATGGACAATACGACATGTTCATGGAACTGCTTGATAAGATCAAACTTAAGGAAACGGATACTGTATATATTTTAGGAGATGTGCTTGACCGCGGGCCACATCCCATAAAGACGCTTAGAAAACTTATGGAAATGCCAAATGCTATATGTATGGTTGGGAATCATGAGTTTATGGCGTTAGAATGCCTGGAGTTTCTGATGAAAGAAATCACGGATAAGTCCATAGAAGAATTGGATGAAACAATGCTGGATAATCTGGTGACATGGCAGTATAACGGAAGTAAGTCAACAATCGATGAGTTTCGCAAATTGGATACAGAAGGTAAAATGGGTGTAATAGATTTTATAAAGGAATTACTCATATACGAAGAGGTATCAGTAGGTGACAAAGACTATCTTTTAGTTCATGCAGGTTTAGGAAACTATTCGCCACAAAAGGACATAGAGGATTATTCACTTCATGAGCTGATATGGACGAGAGCAGATTATGATGTACAGTATTTTGAGGATACTTATGTTATAACAGGACATACACCGACGCAGATGATCAAAGATAATCCTGATCCGGGCTTTATTTTCCGGCGGAACAATCACATAGCCATTGATTGCGGGGCGTCTTATCCGGGTGGAAGACTCGCCGCCATATGTCTGGACACAGGAGAAGAGTATTATTCCGCACCGGCAGTAATTTAAAAGAGTCAAAAGAGTGATATTGACGAGTCAGTTCAGTTATAGAGATGATGAAAGAAAATGATTAATATAAAGATACACCAGAAGAGAGGTGAACATAAATCACACTGTCACAGAGAGGAGAAAATGTATGAAAAAAAGAATTCTAGCAGCTATGCTTACTTTGTCTATGGTTGTGTCCATGACAGCATGCGGAAATTCAGAAGCAGGAGGATCAAAGGATTCAGCTAAAAATAACGGTAATGGGGATGAACCATATACAGTTACCATGGTTCTGAATGGAAGCACACAGCCGGATGAAGAAAGAATCGAACAAAAAATCAATGAGATTCTTGAACCGGAACTTAATGCGAATCTTGATATTGTTGTGCTGCCGTGGGCAAGTGCAAGCCAGCAGTTACAGCTTATGTTATCAGGGGATGAAAAAATTGATGTCTTTTATACCCAGGCAACCAATGCAGTGCAGTATATGAATGCAGGACAGATTGTAGACATGTCTGAACTGATTGATAAATATGGAACAAATATCAAACAGATTTATGGAGAGGATATAGCTAAGATCAATCAGGTCGAAGGCTTTGTATATGGCGTGCCAAATCAGATTGAACGAGGAAGTATTCCTGCCATATTTATGAGAAAAGATCTGGTGGAAAAGTATAATATTGATACAACACAGATTAAAGAACCAAAAGATCTGGAAAGTGTTTTTGAGACAGTAAAAGCGGGAGAGCCGGATATGACAATGTTATATTCGAGCAGTGAGAATGATGCACCGGCTACAAGATTATTCCGTGGAGATACTCTGTCAGATAACAATTATCTTGGTGTACTCATGGATCAGACGAACAGCACAAAAGTAGAAAACTTCTTTGCGACAGACTGGTTTAAAGATACAACTACCATGCTGCATAACTGGTATCAGAAGGGATATATCAGCCAGGATGCAGGAACTAACACAGAGAACTGGAGAACAGTATGCAAGGCTGGAAATTTATTTTCACTGTTTTTTTCTTATCATCCTGGAACACCGGTAGAATTTGAAAGCTCCACCGGCTATGATTTTGAGATCGTGCCATTTTATAATGAACCGATCATAAATAGCTCATCCTATAATGGTGTTACATTCTCAATTGCCCAGAATTCAGAAAATCCGGAGAAAACAATGGAAGTACTGGATTATATCTACGGAAGTTCAGAGATCATGAATCTTTTAAACTGGGGTGAACAGGATAAAGACTATGTGATAGAAGATGCTGATAATGGCATTATCAATTTCCCGGAAGGAATCACTTCTGATAATGCAGGCTATAACTTAAACCTTGGATGGGAATTGCCAAATCAGTTTATTGCTTATAAATGGACTGGCTCAGATCCGCAATTATGGGAAAAAATGGAAGAATTTAACGGTTCTGCAAAGAGCTCCAAAGCAGTAGGATTTTTATTTGACAGCAGTAATTATTCAAGTGAGATCGCAGCTCTTTCCAATATTGTAAAACAATACAGCGGAGCACTTTACAGCGGTTCCGGAGATCCAGATGAACTTATTCCGGAATTGTTAGAAGCATTAGATGATGCGGGAATCAATGAAGTGATCCAGGCAAAACAGGAACAGTTAGATGCTTTTCTTGCAGCAAAATAATCAGGTTCAGAAGGAAAGTCCCACAGATACAACGTGGGACTTTTTTATAAAAGGAGAAACTTATGAAGAAGAAAAAGAACAAAGTTAAGGAATATCTGCCGCTCTATCTGATGATGCTTCCGGGATTATTATATCTGCTGATCAATAATTATCTTCCGATGACAGGTATTATACTTGCTTTCAAAAAGTTGAATTTTTCAAAAGGAATTTTGGCAAGCCCGTGGGCAGGACTGGATAATTTTAAATTTTTGTTCTCGTCAAAAGATGCCTGGATTATTACAAGAAATACATTGCTATATAATATAGCTTTTATTCTTGTCAATATGGTCGTTGGAATTGCAATCGCAATTTTAATCTGTGAGGTTAAGAACACAAAAATGAAAAAAATATACCAGAGTGCTATATTATTGCCATTTTTGATGTCGATGGTCATTTTAAGCTATATTGTGTATGCACTTTTAAGTGCTGAAAATGGTCTTGTAAACAATACGATCCTGCCATTACTGCATATAGATCCGATCCAGTGGTATCAGAAACCAAAATACTGGCCGGCGATTCTTATCATTGCAAACTGCTGGAAAGGAGTGGGATACGGATGTCTGATTTATATTGCATCTCTGATCGGTATTGATCCGACTTATTATGAGGCAGCAAGACTGGATGGAGCTACAAAGTGGCAGGAAATCACAAAAATCACATTGCCATGCCTGGTACCGACAATCATTACGCTGTTATTATTGAGCATTGGAAGAATCTTCTATTCTGATTTTGGATTATTTTATCAGGTTCCGATGAACTCCGGTGTGTTGTTCCCAACAACAAACGTAATTGATACGTATGTATATCGTGCGTTGATCGAACAGGGAAATATCAGTATGTCATCCGCAGCGGGTGTATACCAGTCATTAGTAGGTTTTGTCATTGTCATGTTAAGTAACTGGATCGTTAGACGTGTAGATAAAGACAGAGCATTGTTTTAGGAGGAGAGTCCATTATGACAAATTCAAAAAAAACAAAGAGATACCAGTTTTGGATCAATCTGATACTGATAGTGATGACATTGACTATTATTTTACCATTTTTGCTGGTATTTATTTCATCCATCACGGATGAAACAGTGTTGATCCGGAATGGATATTCCTTTTTCCCGGAAAAAATAAGCTTTTATGCATATCAGTATATTATCAGACAGGGAGAGAAAATACTCCGTGCGTATGGCGTTACAATTCTTATTACAGTAGTAGGTACCTTTTTTAATCTGATGTTTTCAGCATTACTGGCATATCCGCTGTCTGTGAAGACATTGCCTTATAGAAGGCAGATTACTTTTTTTGTATTTTTTACAATGTTATTTAATGGCGGTTTAGTACCTACATATCTGATGTATGTAAATTATTTTCATATAAAAAATACAATATGGGCACTGATAATTCCTAATTTGTTGCTGAGTGCGAACAATGTGCTGATGATACGGAGCTATTTTATGACAAGTATTCCGGAAGCATTGTATGAAGCGGCAAAAATTGATGGCGCAGGACATACAAAAATCTTTTTTCAGATTACGTTTCCACTTGGTAAACCTATCCTTGTAACCATGGGATTATTTTCGGCACTGGCATATTGGAATGACTGGACAAATGGTTTATACTATTTATCAGGAAATCAGGGACAGAAATTATATAGTATCCAGAATCTTTTGAATCAGATGATCACTGATATCCAGTATCTTGCAAGCGGTAAGGTTGCCGGAAATATAGGGGCAGAAGTTGCAAAACTTCCGACAACGTCCATAAGGATGGCAATTGCTTTTATAGCAATGCTTCCATTATTTATCATTTATCCGTTTTTACAGAAATATTTCGCAGAGGGTATTACGCTAGGGGCAGTAAAAGGTTAAAGGAATATCATGGCGTTTGGAAAAAAGATGAATTTAAAAAGACGAAAAAAGAAATCTTTAGCACAACAGAGTAAGCAAATATTAATTTTAATGACAGTCATTCTGGTAATTATTCTGGGAGGATGCACTTATGTTTTAAACAAAACAAGTGGGCAGATTTACGAACAGATGAGCCAGATGGCACAGTTGTATGCACAGGAGCTCGACAATCGTTTTTTGAGGATCAGCCGGAATCTTTTTTCTGCGATCATGGATACCAATGAGACAAATTCCACGTTCTGGGGAAATGTAAATCTGATGAAGAATGGGGATTATTCGGAGTATGCGATCGAAAAACTCAGAGAAGAATATTTTTCTTCAGCATGGGAATATGGAACGGATACAAGGATTTTTTTATACACACATGATACGGATAAATTATATCAGCTTTCCCTGTCTTCGGATGGAAATTACACAATGTCACCTGATATTGCAGCGTCTATCCGTGAACAGATAGACAAATTAGATGAAAAGACATATGCAGTGAAGCGGAAGTGGGATGTTTTGGAGTGCGATAATGAGGTATATGTCTGTAAAATTGCACAAAAAAATGGAATTGCATTAGGATGCATTGTAAATGTAAAAAGTATCTTAGAACCATTCTCAAAGCTTTCGTTGGGAAAGCATGGATATGTAAGCCTTGTCGATCAGAATGAGGTCTGTATAGGTATGTTAGACCAGAGCGGAATCATATCAGAGCCGCAAAGTATGAATACCAAAAATACTTATACGATCCGTCAGGGATTATCCAGAGCACCCTTTGAGATCAGGATCGGGATTTCTTTAGGCGGTGTCTTAAGCCTGATGGCGGGAAGTCTGCTCGGAATGACAGTATTGATCTTTATGATTCTTATTATGAGTGGGATATCGCTATTTCATGTGTATTCCAATATTATGAAACCGCTTAAAGTGTTCACACAAAACCTTCAGCAATATGATGAGGGTGGATATATGCTGAACATGACGGAAGGAAATCTGCTTGAATTAGAGCAGATTGATGGAAAATTCCGTACAATGATCCATCAGATCCGCAAATTGAAGATCACGCTATATGAACGGGAATTAGAGAAACAGAAAATTGAGATGGATTATCTGAAAATGCAGATCCGGCCGCATTTTTATTTGAATTGCCTGAACTTTATTTACAGCATGATCGACTTTGGCGATTATGAACACGCAAGGGCAATGACAAAAATCACTTCGGATTATCTTTCATATATTTTTCGGAATACAACGGACAGAGTTCCGGTTTTAGCGGAATCAAAGCATTGTGAAGATTATTTAAAAATCCTGCTGCTGAGGTATCCGGATAAGTTTACCTATTATATTGAAGTTCATGATGAAGTGGCAGATGCGGAGATATTTCCATTCTTAATACAGGTTTATGTTGAAAATGCTGCAAAACAGGCATTGATGGCAGATGAAAAAATGCTGATCTCAGTTACGGTATATCCTGAGGACAGGGACGATGAAAAATACGTTAATATTTTTATCTCGGATACGGGAAAGGGATTTCCGGACGAAATATTATGTAAACTACAAAATGGACAAAACATTTCTGACAATGGAAAACATATCGGTATTTGGAACTGTATGAGGCGGTTTCAGTATTATTATGGGGATCAGGGAGAGATCCATTTCAGCAATAGTCCATTAGGTGGTGCCGTTGTGGATATTCATGTTCCATATAAAATCGGAAGGAGCGATACACAGGAATGAAATTATTGCTGGTGGATGATGAACGTTATGTGATTGAAAGTATAAAGAAAAATATCTGCTGGGAGCGGACAGATATTACTGAGATTTATACAGCATTTACAATGAAACAGGCGCAGGAAATTATAACAGCTGTTAAAATGGACATTATTATCAGTGATATTGTGATGCCTGCTGCAACAGGATTTGATCTGGTGCAATGGGTGAGGGAGCAGAATTTCAGGATACAGGTTATTTTTTTGACCAGTTATGCGGAATTTGACTATGCAAGACGTGCGATACAGCTGGAAAGCGTTGAATATCTGCTAAAACCAATTGATTTTGAAAAACTGGAAGAAGCATTAAAAAAAGCAGAACAGGCAGTGCTTCAGGAAAAACATATCGAAAAACTTACAGAAGCGAGTGAGCAGTGGGAAAAAGACCGAACAATCCTGCAAAAGGATATCTGGAGAAATTTATTGAGCGGTAACATGACACAAAACCAGTTCTGCGAATCCGCAAAAAGGATGGATCTGTATCAGGATGGATTGATATATTTTAAACTGATCTGCTTTTATATGGATCATAAAGCGGAAGAGACACAAAAGTGGGAACCTTCCACCATCGAATTTGTCATGCAAAATGTGTTGACGGAGTTATTTAATTCCTTTTATGCCAGAGTGGACACCGTATTTTGTGAAAACGAATGTCGATACTGGGTGGTTCTGTCAACGGATAAAATGCCGGAGGAAGGAGAAAAAATAAGGGAAAAAGATCTGCTCAATCATTTTGTGCAATGGATGACAGATCATGTACATTCCTATTTTTGGTGTGGAGCGGGAACTTGGAGTGGATTTTCTGAAGTGACCGCACAGGCTGACGATTTGCAGAAGATGCGTGAAAGCAGTCTGTCGGTATGGAATGAGGTTATATATCTGTATGAGTTCCAGCCAAGTGGAACAGTCTATAAAAATCCGGAGCTGGATACATGGAAAACCCTTTTGGCAGGGGAGGAAGTGGAAGCAGTCATAGCAAGCATACGCAGTTATCTGGAGACAGTCAGGAAGAATGAGATGATCACACGGCAGTTTTTGCTGTCATTAAGGACGGATGTTACACAGATGGTGTATGTATGGCTGTCAGAGATGGGGATTTATGCCAATGCACTTTTTTCAGATAAAGAGAGTGAGAATTACATGCTTGGCGCTGTAAATGGATTTAACGAAATGATGGAGTATGTAGAAAATCTGATGCGGAAAGCGGTTGGATATAAATTATATATCACAAAAGAAGACTCTGTCGCAGATCAGATATGTACATATATTGACAGTCATTTCAGGGAAGAGATACACAGAGATGAACTGGCAGAATTAGTCTATTTGAATACAGACTATATGTCTCGGATGTTCAAAAAAGAAAAGGGAGTATCTATAAGCAATTATATATTGCAGAAAAGGGTAGACGAAGCAAAAAAACTTTTGTGTGGCAGCAGTATTCCAATCAATACGGTTTCATTACATATTGGATATAGTAATTTTTCCTATTTTACAAAAATGTTTAAGGAGAATACAGGATTGACACCACTGGAATATAGAAGGAAATTTGGAGAGGAAACACACGTATGACAGAACAGAAATTAACAGAACTTTTGAGAGACATGTCTCTGGAAGAAAAAGTAAATCAGATGAGCCAGGTGACAGGAGGATTTTTTAATGGTGAAATCGTTGTCACAGGTCCTATGGCGGATAAGGGATTTACAGAAGACAATGTAAATCTTGCAGGATCAGTCATCGGATCCATGGGCGCTGAAACCCTGAAAAGTATACAAAAAAACTATATGGAAAAGCATCCGCACCATATTCCATTACTGTTTATGCTAGATGTCATAAATGGTTATAAGACAGTGTTTCCAATTCCGCTTGCGCAGGGAGCTTCCTTTGAACCGGAATTGTCAGAACAGTGTGCATCTGTGGCAGCAAAGGAGGCTTCGGTCAGCGGTCTTCATGTGACATTTGCACCTATGACAGATCTGGTGAGAGATGCAAGGTGGGGACGTGTCATGGAATCAACGGGAGAAGATCCTTACCTGAACAGTCTATTCTGTGCAGCAATGGTGCGTGGATTTCAGGGAAACAGCCTGAAAGATAACTATGCAATTGCAGCATGTGTCAAACATTTTGCAGGATATGGTGCACCGACAGCAGGGCGGGATTATAATACGGTAGAACTTTCAGAACATACATTCAGAGAATTCTATCTGCCATCGTATCAGGCGGGAATAGATGCAGGTGCAGCTCTTGTTATGACATCTTTTAATACAGTTAACGGAATCCCGGCAACCGGAAATAAAAAGTTGATGCGGGACATTTTAAGAGAGCAGATGAAGTTCGATGGTGTACTTATATCAGACTGGGCAGCCATCGAGGAGACCATTTATCACGGATATTGTGCAGACAGAGAAGAAGCAGCAGTGCGTGCAGTGGAAGCAGGCGTAGATATTGACATGATGACAGGAATTTACAGTGAAAATCTGTGTCAGATGGTCAGGGATGGAAAAATAAGAGAAGAGCTTATAGATGAGGCATGTCTTCGTATTCTGCGGCTTAAAAATAAGCTGGGACTCTTTGAGAATCCATATAAAGATGCAGATCAGAAAAAAGAACAGGAATATATTTTATGTGAGGAGCACCGGAATCTGGCGAGGGAAGCTGCAAAGAAATCTTTTGTTTTGTTGAAAAATGAGGATCATATCCTGCCTTTAGAGCAACAGAAAAAGATCGCCTTTATTGGTCCGTATGTAGATAACAGAAACCTGTTTGGTGCCTGGTCATTTATCGCAGATGCAAAAGATGTTATGACGCTGCATGAGGCAGTACAGGAACAGTACGTTTCAGAAAACAGTACATTTTGCCAGGGATCACCAATGTTAGGGGCGGATGTATGTCTGGAAGGATTTGGAGAACAGCAGCAGCAATCCTATACTAAGGAGCAGGAGAATCATATGCTGCGTGAGGCAGTACAGGCAGCAAAAGAGGCAGATATCGTAGTACTTGCAATAGGAGAAGACCGTTTACAGTCGGGTGAAGCAACCAGTAACGCAAATATCAGAATCCCTGAGGTACAGGAAGCATTGCTTGATAGAATTGCGGAAGTCAATCAAAATATTGTAGTGGTTTTATTTTCAGGACGTCCGTTAGACATACGTGAAATAAACAAAAAGGCAAAAGCCATCCTTCAGGTGTGGCTGCCTGGAACAGAAGGAGCGAGGGCAATTGCGGACACTTTATTTGGAAAATATAATCCAAGCGGAAAACTGCCGATGAGTTTTCCATACTGTGTAGGACAGGTACCGGTACATTATAATGAATATTCAACAGGACGCCCACATATAGAAGGCAAAGATAAAGACAGATTCCGCTCGAAATATCTGGATATTCCAAATGAGCCATTGTATCCATTTGGATACGGTCTGAGTTACACAACATTTGAGGTATCAGATATTCATTTGGATCGGACATGGATGGATACATCGGGACAGATCGAAGCGGAGGTAACTGTAAAAAATACAGGAAACTGCACGGGAACAGAAACCCTGCAGCTTTATATCCATGATATTGCTGCTTCTGTAGTACGTCCGGTCAAAGAATTGAAAGATTTTAAGAAGGTTACGCTTCGTCCGGGAGAGGAAAAGAAGGTAGTTTTTACCATAACAGAACAACAGCTTCTTTTCTTGACGGAGAATGGAATCTATGAGAGCGAAGCAGGAGAATTCGAAATATTTATCGGAAAAGATAGTTTGACAGATAATAAAGCTTCATTTGTATTGAAGAAATAAGGAAGAAGTGAAAAAAGGCTTCCAACCCCTCCGGGCTGGAAGCCTTACCTGTCCATTCTTATTTTGTCTTAGATTTCTTAGCGGCCTTTTCTTCATTCATGGATTTTTTCTCTTTCTGAAGTTCTTTGTTGGCGCTCTCAGCTTTTCTCTTTAACTTGGTTCTCCAGCTTACTTTGCCTTCCGGTTTCTCTAATGGACCGCGGACACCGGTAACTTTCGTGATATAAATACCACTTACTGTAGCTTTGACTTCTTTTTTCACAGGGATCATATCAAAACATGCATCATCAGCGATCAGAGTCATAACCTTTGGTCCGACCTTAGCCTTTACGATCGGAAGCTTGGAACGGCGCATAAGCTTTGGTGTCTGGTCAATGACTGCCTGTGGCAGACCGGACTGGTTCAGACGCATTCTCTTCTTATCAATAATCAACATGGTAACAGTCTGTGCAGTTGCAGCAAGCTGTGCATCCTGCTCGTCTTTTCTCTTCTGAGCTTTCTTTCCGAGGAAAATTAAAGCAATTGTTGCAGCAATAAGCACTGCTAAAATAACTAATAATACAATTGTTACTGGACTCACAACGAAAATCCTCCCTAATTTCAAATTCGTGTTTTATTGTAGCATTGATTTTTGGAAAAAGCAATGTGATTTTGGGGAAATACCTTTTATTTTAGGGAAAATTGTGATATGTTATAAAAGTTAGACGGCAGACTCCGTCTTTTGGATTTCCGGCAGAAAAGCCGGAAAAGGAAATGAGGAAAAGAAAGGTAAGATTAAATGAAAAAGAGAGTGTTAGCACTTTTATTGTGTGTATCCACAGCGATCAGCATGACAGGATGCGGCAGCAAAGGTGAATCAGTTGAGGCAACGGAAGCAGTAGAGAACACCGAAAGCACAGAAGAGGTGCCGGCAGTTCCGCTTGCACAATATGATCTGAAGGGATCGGATTATGTGACATTGTGTGACTACAGTGCAATCCCGGTTACGATTTCAGGAGATTATGACGTCACAGATCAGGATGTGCTTGATTATGTGGAAAAGATTTTTACACAGGGCGGACCTTTTTATACGGCTGATCCGGACAAGACAACAGTGGAAGAGGGCGACATTGTAAACGTAGACTATGTCGGAAAATTAGACGGTGAGGCGTTCAGCGGTGGAACAGCAGAGGATCAGAATATTGATGTGTCCAACAATTCTTCCACAAGCGGTTCCGCTTACATTGATGGATTTACAGACGGACTGATCGGTGCGTCAGTAGGCGATGTGATCGATTCCAATGTGACGTTCCCGGATGAATACCCGAATAACCCGGATCTTGCCGGAAAAGAAGTTGTATTTACGTTTACGGTCAATTCTATCCAGAAGGAAGTGACCATGGATACGATGGATGATGAATTCGCATCGGAACAGTTTGGCGTGGATTCTGTGGATGGAGTGTACGAGCAGGTACGCCAGTATCTGGAGTCAAGCGCAGAGAGCACTCATAAAAATGATATTTACTCCGCTTTGGAGGATTATCTGTTAGAAAATTGTACTGTTGATATGCCGGCAGATTACAGATCTGATGTGATCGAAGCGATCCATGCCAATTTCATTGACCGCTATTGCTCCGGGGATGAGAGCCAGATGGAAACGGTACTCAGCTCTTACGGCTATACAGAAGAGAGCATTGAGCAGGAATGGTCTGACAGTGTGGAGAGCAGTATCAAGTTAGAACTGATCGTAAAAGCCATTGCAGAAAAAGAAGATATCCAGATTGACGATACGGAGTTTGAAGATTATGTAAGCACGATCGTAAGCAACGGCGGTTACGGTGATGCTGACACGTTATATAGTAACTATGGCTATGGCGATTCTGTTTACGGAAAGAATCAGATCCGTGTGATTTATCTTGCAGGATTAGTTTTGGATAAATTAGCAGAGACAGCAGAGGTTACTGAGAACGCAGTTGAAGAAAATACCGAATCTGTAGAAAGTACAGAATCCGCAGACAGCACAGAAGAATAAGAAAACGATACCGAAACAGAGGTATGAGATCATAAAAGAGTCGACAGACGTTGATGAGAGAAAGGGAGAGTAGAAAAATGGAATTAGTAAATGTAAGAGATTTATTCCGCAGACAGGATGAGTATGTGGATCAGACCATCGCGATCGGTGGCTGGGTGAGAAACATCCGTAACTCCAAAAACTTTGGATTTATCGTGGTAAACGATGGAACTTTTTTTGAGCCGGTCCAGGTTGTTTATTCCGATGTTCTGGAAAATTTTGAAGAGGTAGAAAAATTAAATGTCGGAGCAGCGATTATCGTTACCGGTAAATTAGTTGCAACTCCGGGCACAAAACAGCCATTTGAGATTCAGGCTGAAAAAGTGGAAGTAGAAGGCCCTTCTACACCGGATTATCCATTGCAGAAGAAAAAACACAGCTTTGAGTACCTGAGAACCATCTCTCATTTAAGACCGAGAACTAATACTTTTGAGGCTGTATTCCGCGTGCGTTCCCTCTGCGCTTATGCAATCCATAAATTTTTCCAGGAGAGGGATTTCGTGTACGTGCATACACCACTGATTACCGGAAGTGACTGTGAGGGTGCAGGTGAGATGTTCCAGGTAACCACACTTGACATGAACGATCTTCCAATGACGGAGGATGGAAAAGTAGATTACAGCAAAGACTTCTTTAATAAACCAACCAATCTTACCGTAAGCGGACAGTTGAACGGTGAGACTTATGCGATGGCATTTAAGAACATCTATACCTTTGGACCTACTTTCCGTGCAGAAAACTCCAACACAACAAGACATGCGGCAGAGTTCTGGATGATCGAGCCGGAGATTGCATTTGCAGATTTAGAGGATGACATGATCTTAGCTGAGAGCATGTTAAAATATGTCATCAACTATGTATTAGAGAATGCACCGGAAGAGATGGCATTCTTCAACAGCTTTATCGATAAAGGGCTGTTAGAGAGATTACAGCATGTTGCAAACTCTGATTTCGCACGTGTGACTTATACAGAAGCAGTTGAGATCTTAGAGAAGAACAACGATAAATTTGATTACAAAGTATCCTGGGGCTGCGATCTTCAGACCGAGCATGAGCGTTATCTGACCGAGCAGGTATTCAAACGCCCGGTATTTGTAACTGATTATCCAAAGGAGATCAAAGCTTTCTACATGAAGCTGAATCCGGACGGAAAAACAGTTGCAGCAGTAGACTGTCTGGTTCCTGGCATCGGTGAGATCATCGGAGGAAGCCAGAGAGAGGATGATTACGAAAAATTACTTGCAAGGATCAATGAACTTGGACTGAAAGAGGAAGATTACGGATTCTATCTTGACCTCCGTAAATACGGTTCTGCAAGACATGCAGGATTCGGACTTGGATTTGAGCGCTGCGTCATGTACTTAACAGGTATGTCCAATATCCGTGACGTTATCCCGTTCCCAAGAACGGTAAATAACTGCGAATTATAAAATTGTATTTCATATCGTAGGTGATTGCGAAAACAATTGAGTTTCGCAAACGCCTATCGATATTTAGATGACAAGGAGAAGGATTGTATGAGATATGTTTTGGAAAATGACACATTGCGTGTGGAGATCGATTCTTTTGGGGCAGAACTAAAATCCGTAAAGAGAAAATCCGACGATAAAGAGTACATGTGGTATGCGGACAAAAAATATTGGGGAAGAACCTCCCCTGTGTTGTTTCCGTTTGTGGGGAACTGCAGAAATAAAGAGTACCGCTATGGCGGAAAAACGTATGCAATAGGGCAGCACGGCTTTGCAAGGGATATGGAACATACCATGGAATCCCGGACAGAGGATACCATCTGGTTTTCTTTACATTCCGACGAAGAAACCATGAAAAAATATCCATTCGCGTTTGTTTTGAAAATTGGATACAATTTGACAGGCAATGAATTAAAAGTCATGTGGAAAGTGGAAAACCCGGATACAAAGACCTTATATTTTTCCATTGGCGCACATCCGGCTTTCTTATGTCCGTTTCATGACGAAGAAAGCAAGCTTGGATATGGTCTGCAATTTGCAGGATTAAAAGAACTGCATCATCATGGAAATACACCGGATACCGGACTGGCAGTAATGAGTGAAGATATTGTAATCCCATTGGAGGATGAGAAAGTATACTTTACACCGGGATTTTTTGACCGCTGCACTTATATGGTGGAAGGAAAACAGACCGGGGAAGTTTCACTGGTCACACCGGATGGAAAGCCTTATGTGACCATGGATTTTGACGCACCTTTATTTGCAATCTGGTCACCGGAAGGAAAAGACGCACCGTTTGTCTGCATTGAACCATGGTATGGAAGATGTGATGCAGATGATTTTGATGGTACATTAGAGGAACGGGCATACGAGAACGCAGTGGAGCCGGAGCAGACATTTGAGGCTTCTTACAGCATCCGTTACCTGTAAAAAAGAGGAAAACTTTCATCTGCCACGGCAGGACATAAGTGCTCATTTTAAAAAATCCGCATAAGCAGCCGGATTGCTTCATATATATAGACAGAAGTGAAAGTCTGGCGGTGGCGGATTGGGAACAGGATTGAGATTAAGGGCGAGAGATGCAAAGGAAAACCCGGCAAAAGTGCTGGCAATGGTTCTTTTTATCATGTTTATCATAAGTGCGTTATTGTTATTGCTTCTGGCATTGCTTTTATACCGGCTGGAGCTCTCGGAGGCAGTTGTCAAAGTGGCAGTGATCGTTATTTATATCATAACGGGGCTGACTGGAGGCATTCTGATGGGAAAAAAGATCAGGGATAAAAAGTTCCTCTGGGGATTTGTGGCAGGAACGGTTTATTTTGGAATTTTGTTTGCCGTCTCACTGATCATAAAGGGGGGAGCAGGCATTGAACCGGTGAAAATGATCACAACCTGGGTGCTCTGTGCGTGTGCGGGAACTGCCGGCGGCATGATCAGTTAAAAAAATGCTTTTCTTATGAAAAACTATGTGTTATACTATAAAACAGCGAAAAAAGATTTTTAAAGGAGAAATAATCATGAAACACGTTAAAACATTAAATACTAGAAAATTACAGAACACAGTAAAAAAAGGTGGATGCGGCGAATGTCAGACATCCTGCCAGTCTGCTTGTAAGACATCCTGCACAGTAGGAAACCAGACTTGCGAGAACAGATAAGTTTTAACTCAAAAGTGAATAATGACACTCACAAACGACCGTTCGCGCAGCGTGCGGTCATTTGTACGTTATAGATATGTGTAATGATTGCACATATTATGAGGAAAAGATGATAGAAAGTGAGGAAATATTATAGTGGTTCATCAGTACAAGAACAACGGCTATGATATTGTTCTGGATGTAAACAGCGGTGCAATCCACGTAGTTGACGATGTGACATATGATGTCATTGAGATGTATGCTGCACGTGAGAACGTAGCAGATACCTCTGCGGAAGAGATTGTAACTGCATTATCCGGCAAATATGGAAAAGAAGAAGTAGAAGAAGCGATTGACGAAGTTCAGACATTGATCAAAAATGAGGAACTTTTCACAAAGGACACCTATGAAAACTATATGATGGATTTCAAAAAGCGCCCGACCGTTGTAAAAGCCCTTTGTTTACATATCGCACATGACTGCAATCTTGCCTGTCGTTACTGCTTTGCAGAAGAGGGCGAGTATCATGGAAGAAGGGCATTGATGTCCTTTGAGACCGGTAAAAAAGCATTGGATTTCCTGATCGCAAATTCCGGTAACAGAAGAAACTTAGAGGTGGATTTCTTTGGTGGAGAACCTCTTATGAACTGGCAGGTTGTAAAAGACCTCGTAGCCTACGGAAGAGAGCAGGAGAAGATCCACAACAAGAACTTCCGTTTTACACTTACTACAAACGGCGTTTTATTAAATGATGAGATCATGGAATTTGCCAACAAAGAAATGGGCAATGTGGTTTTAAGCATTGACGGAAGAAAAGAAGTCCATGATCATATGAGACCATTCCGCAAGGGAGCAGGAAGCTATGACCTGATCGTGCCGAAGTTCCAGAAATTTGCAGAGAGCCGCAATCAGGACAAGTATTATGTGAGAGGTACTTTCACACACAATAACCTTGATTTCTCCAATGATGTGCTGCATCTGGCAGATCTTGGATTCAAACAGATCTCAGTAGAGCCTGTAGTGGCACAGCCGACCGAGGATTATGCGATCCGTGAGGAAGACCTTCCACAGCTTTATGAGGAATATGACAAGCTGGCTGCTGAGATGGTAAAGAGACATAAAAATGGAAATGATTTCAATTTCTTCCATTTTATGATAGATCTGGAGGGTGGACCGTGCGTGGCAAAACGTCTTTCCGGCTGTGGTTCAGGAACAGAGTATCTGGCAGTGACACCTTGGGGTGACCTTTATCCTTGTCATCAGTTTGTTGGAAATGAGGATTTCCTGCTTGGAAATGTGGACGAGGGTATCAAACGTAAGGATATCTGTGATGAATTTAAGTGCTGCAATGTTTATGCGAAAGAAAAATGCCGTAACTGTTTTGCAAAATTCTATTGCAGTGGCGGATGTGCAGCAAACTCCTACAATTTCCATGGAGATATCCACAATGCATACGACATCGGATGTGCACTTCAGAAAAAGCGTATTGAATGCGCAATCATGATTAAGGCTGCCGAGGCAGACGAAGAATAAAGGAAGGGTAAAACAATGAAAAAGAGTAAAGCAGCAGTCATATTGGCAGTGATCCTTGCAGCGTTTGTGGGACTTGCTTATTATGCATCAATTATTCTTTCATCCACCGGAATCGGCGAAGATATGTCAATTCCTCTGGGACTGGATCTATCCGGTGGTGTTTCCATTACTTATCAGGTAGTGGACGAGAATCCAAGTGCTGAAGATATGAGTGATACCATTTATAAACTTCAGAAACGTGTAGACAGTTACAGTACAGAAGCTTCCGTATATCAGGTTGGAGACGACAGAATTACGGTTGAGATCCCTGGTGTGCAGGATGCAAACCAGATTTTAGAGGATCTTGGTAATCCGGGTTCCCTGGAGTTCCAGATGCCGGATGGAACGGTATTTATGACCGGTGATATGGTCGCAGACGCACAGGCTGCAACCCAGACAGACACGTATGGCAACAAAGAGTATGTGGTTGCCTTAAAACTGACCGATGAGGGTGCAAAGATTTTCGGAGAAGTAACTTCTGAAAACATTGGTAAAAACCTTCCTATCGTATACGATGGAGAGACCATCAGTTATCCACGTGTACAGACAGCTATCACAGGCGGTGAGGCACAGATCACAGGTATGGCAGACTTCGAAGAGGCTGAGACACTTGCAACGCAGATCCGTATCGGTTCTCTTTCTTTACAGCTTTCCGAGTTAGAGTCCTCTGTTGTAGGAGCACAGTTGGGAAGCCAGGCAATCTCTACCAGTTTAAAAGCCGGTGCGATCGGTCTTGCAATCGTTATGGTATTTATGATCGTGATGTACGCAGTACCGGGTATTGCAGCATCCTTAGCACTTGCAATTTATACAACTTTAGTGATCGCAACCTTATATTTATTCGAAATCACACTGACGCTTCCGGGTATCGCAGGTATTATCCTTGGTATCGGTATGGCGGTGGATGCGAACGTTATCGTATTTGCACGTATCCGTGAGGAGATCGCAACCGGAAAATCGGTCCAGACATCTATGAAGATCGGTTTCCAGAAAGCAATGTCCGCTATCTTAGATGGTAACATTACAACTTTGATCGCATCTGTTGTGCTTATGGCGCTAGGTTCCGGTACCGTAAAAGGTTTTGCCTATACTTTAATGATCGGTATCATCCTTTCCCTTTTTACAGCAATGGTTGTGACCAGATACATTCTGTATTCTCTGTATGCATTGGGACTGAAGAGTGAAAAACTTTACGGTCGTGCAAAAGAGAGAAAGAGCATTGATTTTATTGGAAAAAAAGCAGTATTCTTTACAATTTCCGGTATCATTATCGCTGCCGGACTGATCAGTATGGGAGTACATTCCGCAACAGAGGGCAAGGCGTTGAACTATGGTCTTGACTTTATGGGTGGAACTTCCACAACGGCTGATTTTGGCAAAGATATGACCATCGAAGATATCGAGAATGACATTGTTCCTTATGTGGAAAAAGTAACCGGGGATTCCGATGTGCAGGCAACAAAAGTAGAAGGAACAACACAGGTTACAATTAAGACACGTACCTTAAGTCTTGATGAGCGTCAGGAATTGGAAGATACACTGGCAGAAAATTGTGATGTGGATGCATCCACCATCACTTCCCAGAGTATCAGTTCTACCATCAGTGGTGAGATGCGTTCCGATGCATTGAAAGCGGTTATCGTGTCCTGTATCTTTATGTTACTTTACATCTGGTTCCGTTTTAAGGATATCAGATTTGCAGCAAGTGCGATCCTTGCATTGGTTCATGACGTTCTTGTTGTGATCACAGTATATGCACTTGTGCGTATTTCTGTAGGAAGTACCTTTATTGCATGTGTTCTTACCATCGTAGGTTACTCTATCAATGATACGATCGTTATTTTTGACCGTATCCGTGAGAATCTTGCATTAAAGACCGGAAAACAGACTGCGGAGGAATTGCGTGAAGTTGCGAATAAGAGTCTGACACAGACATTGTCCAGAAGTATTAATACTTCTATCACAACCTTTATCATGGTTGTGATGCTCTACATTTTAGGTGTGGCAAGTATCCGTGATTTCTCACTTCCACTTATGGCAGGTCTTGTATGTGGTGCTTATTCTTCTATCTGCATCGCAACAGAGTTATGGTATGTCATGAAAGTACATTTAGGAAAAAATAAAGCAACAAAATAGTTGTGAAATAGGAAAACGGCTGCCTTCCGGCGGCCGTTTTTGCATTTCACATTTACAGAAAAAAGAAGGGAGGCAGGAGAATGCAAAAAGGATTTTTGATTTATCTGATCATTATGAATCTTGTTGGACTCGCAGTGATGGCAATGGACAAAAGCAAGGCGCGGCATCATGCGTGGCGGATATCGGAAAAAACACTTTTCCTCGTGAGCATTTTAGGCGGCAGTGCCGGAACGTGGGCCGGCATGTATCTGTTTCATCATAAGACAAAGCACTGGTATTTTGTGGTGGGAATGCCACTTATCCTGATCTTGCAGATATGCATCGCGGCATTGATCTGGAAAACGCATGGGTTTGGGATGTGATAAAGGCATGGTTTGCGACAGCGTATACATTTTTTAAATAAATTTATAATTGAATATTTACAGAAAGTCCTTTATAATGAACTTTAAAATCTGGCGGAAGACAAGGAGGAGTTTATGTACACATTAGAAGATATTCAGGCAGTGGATATGGAAGTCGCACAGGCAATTACCGATGAACTTGACAGACAGAACAGTCATATTGAGCTGATCGCATCCGAAAACTGGGTAAGCCCGGCGGTTATGTCAGCAATGGGAAGTGTCCTGACGAATAAATATGCGGAAGGTTATCCGGGAAAGAGATATTACGGTGGCTGCGAGTGCGTGGACGTTGTGGAAGAACTGGCAAGAGAGCGCGCAAAAGAATTATTTGGGTGTGAGTATGTCAATGTGCAGCCACATTCCGGTGCGCAGGCAAATATGGCGGTACAGTTTGCAATTTTAAAACCGGGTGATACGATCATGGGAATGAACTTAGACCATGGTGGACATCTGACACATGGTTCTCCGGTCAATTTTTCCGGAAGTTATTTTCATGTAGTACCATATGGTGTCAATGACGAGGGATTCATTGATTATGATAAAGTGGAAGAACTTGCAATGGAATGTAAACCAAAAATGATCATTGCAGGGGCATCCGCTTATGCGAGAACCATTGATTTCAAGAGATTCCGTGAGATTGCAGACGCATGTGGTGCAGTGCTCATGGTCGATATGGCGCATATTGCAGGACTTGTGGCAGCAGGACTTCATCCAAGCCCAATTCCATATGCACACGTTGTGACGACCACAACACACAAGACACTGCGCGGACCGAGAGGCGGAATGATTTTGAGCAGTCAGGAAGTTGCGGACAAGTATAACTTTAACAAAGCAATCTTCCCGGGTATTCAGGGCGGACCACTGATGCATGTGATCGCAGCCAAGGCAGTCTGCTTCAAAGAGGCATTGCAGCCGGAATTTAAGGTTTATCAGCAGAACATTATTGACAATGCACAGGCACTCTGCAAGGGACTGATGGATCGTGAAATTAAGATCGTATCCGGTGGAACAGACAATCACCTCATGCTCGTAGATCTGACCAATTATGATCTTACCGGAAAAGCAGTTGAGAAACTTCTGGATTCCGTCAACATTACCTGCAATAAGAATACCATTCCAAACGACCCGAAATCTCCATTTGTGACAAGTGGTGTACGTCTTGGAACTCCGGCGGTAACTTCCCGCGGATTAAACACGGATGATATGGATCAGATCGCAGAGGCGATCGCAATGATGATCAAAGAGGGTGAGTCGGCAGCTGACAAGGCAAAGGCGATCGTGAAATCTTTGACAGAGAAATATCCATTGAAATAAAATAAATTTTTTTGTTGAATAAGAAGTGGTTATCTGCTTCATGAGTAAAAAAGCCTCCCGATAAAAATGCGGGAATTGCGATGAAAGGCAATCCGGATCATTTTTGCCGGGAGGCTTTTGTGGTTTAGGAATGCAGCGTTTTGCAAAAAAATAAGAGTTTAGCAGAAATGATCATCTTGCGAGCACATCAATGATCTGTCCAACGTACATGGTGTGCATATCGCCGTCTTTGTACCATTTGTCAGCAATCTCGGAATCGAGGAAGGAATCATCCGTGATTCTGGTAGCAGACATTTTTTCACAGACCAAAACAAGATTTCCCTCATCAATGTATGGGATTCCATGCCGGTAGTCCACGGTAAGCCCTGCGTTTGCAATCTTATCCTCGTTCCGGCCGGAATGGGAGCCACAGTAATTCAAGGCATCGCGGTACTGGTCACTTACAAATGTAAGGGAGAAAAAGTCTCCCGCATCGATCAGTTCCTTGGTATATCTGGAATCACGGACAAAAACATAGACAACATTTTTGCCCCATAAAACACCAACACCGCCCCAGCTAATGGTCATTGTATTGGATTCCTGTTTATTTCCGGCTGTGAGCAGTGCCCATTCTTTGCCGATTTTCGTAAATGGATTCATGTCCAGCATATCAACTGGAATTGGCTGAAATGTATGCATAGGGATCACCTCTCATAATTTTTTTAGGTAGTTTTATTATATTACAGGAGAGTGGAAAAGTCACTTGAAAAAGAAAATAAAATCAGGTTATAGAAAATAAAACAGATAATAACTAATAGTTATACATAACATAAGGCTTCGGAATAATCTTGACATGAAAAAAAGAAAGTATCATAATGGTTGTCAAAGTTAATTTCCCAAAAGTGTAATGGGAAAAGGAGGCCAAATCCTCTGCTCCTGTAAGGACAGTCGCATTTGCTTCGCAAACAAGGAGGATATTATGGATATCAGATTTGAGAAAAGACCAGTATTAAAGGAGAAACCAGACCAGAAGAATCTTGGTTTTGGTAAGTATATGACAGATTACATGTTTGTCATGGATTGGACAAAAGAAGACGGATGGAAAGATGCAAGAATCGTTCCGGAAGGACCTATCACAATGGATCCGGCATGTGTGACACTTCACTATGCACAGGAAACATTTGAAGGTATGAAAGCATACCGTACAGCAGAAGGAAAAATCCAGCTGTTCCGTCCAGAGATGAACGCAAAGAGAATGATCAATTCCAACGCAAGACTTTGCATGCCGGAATTCCCGGTTGATATGTTTGTCGAAGCAGTGGAAGCACTTGTAAAAGTAGAAGCTGACTGGGTTCCATCTGAACCAAACACTTCCCTTTATATCAGACCATTTATGTTTGCAACAGAAGCAGCACTCGGCGTACATATGGCAAACGCATACAAGTTTATGATTATCTGTTGTCCGGTAGGTGCTTACTATGCAGCAGGTCTTAATCCGGTTAAGATTCTGGTTGAGGATGAACTTGTCCGTGCTGTAAAAGGTGGTACAGGCTTTACAAAATGTGGTGGTAACTACGCAGGTTCTATTTTAGGACAGGTGAAGGCAGAAAAACTTGGCTATGCACAGGTTCTCTGGTTAGATGGTGAGCATCGTAAATATGTAGAGGAAGTTGGAACCATGAACATCATGTTCAAGATTGCCGGCGAAATCTACACAGCACCAATCGAAGGAACCGTTCTTCCGGGTGTTACAAGAGATTCCATGATCCATCTGCTTCGTGACTGGGGCTACAAAGTAAATGAGACAAGACTTTCCGTAGATGATCTGATGAAAGCCGGACATGACGGTACATTGGAAGAGGTATTCGGTACAGGTACAGCAGCCGTTATCTCACCGGTTGGAGAACTCCGTTACAAAGATGATGTTGTGACAGTCAACAACTTTGAGATTGGAGAACTGACACAGAAATTATATGATACCTTAACCGGCATCCAGTGGGGAAGAATCCCGGATAAATATGGCTGGACAGTAGAAGTAAAATAACTTCTGGACATTTTTCGCATATCATAGTATAGTAATCATGTTATAGATGCCTTCATAGATGTAGCAGCATTTATGAAGGCATTTACAATATATATAGCACATTGATAATCGAATAAGGTTTATATTTTCAGATATGCAATCCTGTCTGTGACTGATTGCAGACATTTAGGTTTCTCTTCTAGCGCCATGTACCTGTGAGGACGACCATACACAGGTTAACGAGGAAAAGGGTTATCGAAAATTCGGCGGACGCCCTTTCGTACCTCCCAGTGCGAGATATGCCGGCAAATATGCAGGTGACTGCAAAACAAATACGGTATAATGGGACAATTGGATTTGAATATGATTTAAATTTTAAATAGAAAAGAAGAGGAAATTTAATATGTGTGGAATTATAGGTTATACAGGCAGTGAAAACGTAAAAGATGTTTTATTAGATGCGTTGGAATTATTAGAGTATCGTGGATATGACAGTGCGGGTATCGCAGTGAAAGACGAAACTTCCCATGTGACAAATGTTTATAAATGTGCCGGAAGAGTAAGTGATTTAAGAGCAATTTGTGATTCGAAGAAGATTTTGTCTGCCTGCGGTATCGGACATACAAGATGGGCAACTCACGGTGGAGTTACAGACCAGAATGCACATCCGCATCAGCAGGGGAAAGTGACTCTGGTTCATAACGGGATCATCGAAAACTATCGTGAGCTGATTGCCGATTACGATTTGCAGGAAATCCTTCATTCGGAAACAGATAGTGAAGTTGCGGCTGCGTTATTAAATCATTATTACAAGGGAGATCCAAAGGAAGCGATCAAAAAAACAGTGAGCAAATTAAAGGGTACCTTTGCGCTTGTGATCCTGTTTGACGATCAGCCGGATGTGATCTACTCGATCCGGAATGTCAGCCCGATCGTTGCAACCATATGCAAAGAGGGAGCAATGCTTGCATCAGATCTGACTGCACTCTGCCGTTTTACAAATGAATACTTTGTTGTACCGGAATATCACATTTTAGAGTTGCACAAAGATCATGTGGTACTTACGGATTTAAATGATAATGTGATAGAACCGGAATTTTTGTCCGTTGACTGGGAGTTGAACAGCGCGGGAAAGAATGGTTATCCATTTTATATGGAAAAAGAGATTATGGAGCAGCCGGAAGCCATCAGGAACACGATCAAAGACCGTATCGTGAACGGTCTGCCTGATTTTACCGCGGATGGTGTGCCGGATTCTCTTTTTACAGACTGTGACAGAATTTGTGTGGTAGCATGCGGAACAGCCATGCATGCGGGACTTGTGGCACAGGCTCTGGTAAAATCTATCGTTCATGTGCAGATGGACGTAGAACTTGCATCAGAGTTTATGTATTCCGATCCGGTCATTGATGAGAAAACATTGGTGATCGCAGTATCACAGTCCGGTGAGACAATTGATACCTTGGAAGCATTAAAATATGCGAAGAGACAGGGCGCAAAATGTTTATCCGTTATCAACGTAAAAGGTTCTTCCATTGCAAGAGAAAGTGATTATGTATTATACACCGCAGCAGGACCTGAAATTGCAGTGGCAAGTACAAAAGCTTACACAACACAGCTTTCCGTATTTTATCTTGTGGTTGCAAAAATGGCATTATTGCGAGGTGTCTACACAGAGGAGCAGACAAAGAGCTTTATCGCGGAACTGGAGCGTGTTCCGGAAGTGATGCAGAAAGTATTGGAGAAAAGACGTGATATCCATGTGATCGCAAAGAAGATTCTGGAAGCAAAGGATCTGTTTATGATCGGACGCGGACTGGATTACTCTATCCTGCTGGAAGGATCACTGAAACTGAAAGAGGTTTCTTATATTCACTCTGAGGCTTATGCCTCCGGCGAATTAAAACACGGACCGATCGCACTGATCACGACCAATACACCGGTTGTAGCAACTGTAACGCAGGAAAAACTCATGTCGAAAGAGCTTTCCAATATTAAGGAAGTAAAATCCAGAGGTGCAGATATTGTATTATTTATCAAAGAGGCACTTTCCGGAGATCTTGATACCGAATATCAGGTGATCAGGCTTCCGGATATGCAGGATGAATTTATGGTTTTACCTGCATCGGTTGCATTACAGCTTTTAGCATATTACGTGTCATCTGATAAGGGATTTGATGTTGATAAGCCAAGAAATCTGGCGAAGGTAGTTACGGTAGAGTAAGAATTAAGTTTTGGGGGATTTGGATAAAGAACGGAAATAAAAATTGAGAAGTTGGGAAATCGAATGTTTTGCACAGGAAGCAGAACAGGATTGCATGTCTGAGCATATAATATAAGGAAATGTATGAAGAGGTTGTTCATGCCAGATATCAAATATGCCCAGACAGAGGCTGTAGATAAAGGAAGCCTCAAAGTAGAAGTACTTACCAACCGGACCAGACGGCCGATCGAGGGAGCAAGAATCACCATTTCCTATTCGGGCGAGCCGGATTCCACAGTGGAGGAGGTAAGCGCAGATGATTCGGGAATGTCGGAGAAACTTACGCTTGATGCGCCTCCGCTTGAATACTCGATGGAACCCTCCGAAAATCAGCCGTTTGCCCAATATACGGTTAAAGTTACCGCACCGGGATATCGTCCCGTCAGTATTTCGGGCGTTCAGGTTTTTTCAGAGCAGCTCGCATTGCAACAGGTGCGAATGGCGGAAGAAAATGAAGAGGAAACCCAGATAGATTCCATTGTGATTCCGGTGAATACGCTGTTTGGAGATTTTCCGCCGAAAATAGCAGAGTCCGAGATCAAGCCTGTCTCAGAATCCGGGGAGATCGTGTTGAGCAAAGTGGTGATCCCGGAGTTTGTCGTCGTTCACGACGGACCTCCTTCGGATAACAACGCGGCAAATTATTATGTGCGTTACCGTGATTACATCAAAAACGTGGCATCCAGCGAGATATACAGCACATGGCCGGACAGCACGCTGCGTGCCAATATCCTTGCAATCATGTCTTTTACATTAAACAGGGTTTACACGGAATGGTACCGGAATAAAGGTTATAACTTCACCATCACGACATCCACTGCTTTTGACCAGAAATTCGTCTATGGAAGAAATATTTTCCAGAGTATCTCGGATGTGGTAGATGAAATGTTTCAGAATTATCTTTCCAGACCGAATGTGAGACAGCCAATCCTGACACAGTATTGTGACGGACAGCGCGTGACGTGCAGCAACTGGCTGAGTCAGTGGGGAAGCAAATATCTTGGGGATCAGAACTACGAAACGATAGAAATTCTCCGTTATTATTATGGTGATAATATGTTTATCAATACAGCGGAGGAGATTTCCGGTATCCCGGCATCCTGGCCGCGGTATAATCTGGAAGTGGGGTCTACCGGAGATAAGGTCCGGCAGATCCAGGAACAGTTAGCGAGAATCTCACAGGCCTATCCGGCAATCCCGACGATCACACCGGATGGGATTTACGGAGAAGCAACGAGGGCAGCAGTAGAAAAATTCCAGTCTATTTTTGGATTGCCTGTGACGGGAGTGGTAGATTACCGTACCTGGTATAAAATATCGGAGATCTATGTTGCGGTGACAAGGATTGCAGAACTGGTATAAAATGCAGAGTAAATGTGCCGGGGGATTGGTATTTTTCAGTTCCCCGGCACAAAAACGTTTCAGGACAGATCGCAGACTAGGATTTGAGTGGAAAATGTGTTAAACTAAAAGACAGTTTAAATTGCAGTAAAGCAGGGATAAAAAGTATGAACAACTATAAAATCACAATCCAGTATGACGGAACAAGATACAAGGGCTGGCAGGGGCAGAACAGCACCGGTCTGACCATTCAGGGAAAAATAGAAGCAGTGTTAGGACAGATGGCAGGACATGCGGTGGAAGTCATCGGTTCGGGGAGAACGGATGCGGGTGTGCATGCCAAAGGCCAGGTAGCAAATTTTCATATCGAAGAGCATTTTACGGATGGAAAGGTTTTATCCTATCTGAATCATTATCTGCCAGATGACATTGCCGTTATTGCGGTTGAGCAGGTGGACGAGCGTTTTCACAGCCGTTACGCCGCAAAGAAAAAGACCTACCGCTATCACATCCATATGGGAGAGATTTCGGATGTCTTTGAGCGGAAATATGAGTATCAGTATGAGAAAACACTCGATGTGGAACGCATGAAAGAAGCCGCTTCCTATCTGATCGGAACACATGATTTTACTTCATTTTGCGGAAATAAGAAAATGAAAAAAACGGCAGTCCGCACAATTTATGAGATCAATTTTACGAAGAAAGGGAATGATCTCTGGATTGATTACCGGGGCAATGGATTTTTGCAAAACATGGTGCGCATCCTGACAGGTACGCTGATCGAGGTTGGGGATGGCAGGAGAGCACCGGAGGAGCTGCCACAGATATTGGAGAGCAAAAACCGGGAGAACGCAGGTTATACAGCACCGGCATGCGGACTGATGCTCATGGAAGTGCATTATTAAAAGATAAATTCATAAGAAAAAACAGGCAGCAGGTGTTACATGGAAAAATGGTTTGTAATCAACAAAGGGGCTGATTTTGAAAAGCTTGGAAAAGAGTTCGGGATCAGCCCTGTCACGGCGCGTCTTATCCGGAACCGTGAGGTGATCGGGGAGGCGGCTTTTGAGAAGTATCTGCATGGTACTTTAAAGGATTTATATAATCCACATTTATTAAAAGATGTAGAAATCCTCACAGAAATTTTAAAAACAAAAATAGAAGAGCAAAAGCCGATCCGTATTATCGGCGACTATGATATAGATGGAGTTATGTCAACCTATATTTTATACCGGGGAATTAAACACTGTGGTGGAAATGTTTCCACGCAGATTCCGGATCGTATGAAGGATGGCTATGGAATCAATGAGAATCTGATCGATCAGGCAAAAAGAGACGGAATGGATACCATTCTTACGTGCGATAACGGAATTGCTACAATCTCAGAGATTGCGCATGCCAAAGAACTTGGGATGACCGTGTTAGTGACCGATCACCATGAGATTCCCTATATCGAGGAAAATGGGAAAAAACAGTTTCTTAGCAGCAACGCAGATGCAATCGTGAATCCAAAACAGCAGGAATGTGCGTATCCTTTTAAAGAGTTGTGTGGAGCAGCAGTCGCATGGAAAGTGCTGCAGGTGCTGTATGAAAAAATGGGTTTTGCCCTGGAAGAAACCTATGAATTTCTGGAAAATGTTGCATTTGCAACCGTTGGTGATGTCATGGATCTGACAGACGAAAACCGCATTTTGGTAAAAGAAGGGTTAAAATGTATCCACCATACAAAAAATCCGGGTATGCGGGCTCTGATCTTTCAGAATCATTTAGAACCGGAACAGGTCAATGCATATCATTTTGGTTTTGTGTTGGGACCGTGCATCAATGCGAGCGGCAGACTTGATACGGCAAAGCTGTCATTGTCTCTTTTTTTACAGGGAGAGGAAGAGGCAGCAAAAACGGCAAGGGAGCTTGTGGAGTTAAACCAGCAGCGCAAAGATATGACAGCAGATGGCGTCGAGGAGGCAAAACGTGTGGTGGAGGAACATTACATGTCGGATAAAGTGCTTGTCATTTATCTGCCACAGGTGCACGAAAGTCTTGCAGGAATCATTGCAGGGCGTATCCGGGAGGCTTATCATAAGCCGGTATTTGTGCTGACGAAGGCGGAGGAGGGCGTGAAGGGCTCCGGGCGTTCCATCGAGGAGTACTCCATGTATGAGGAACTATGTAAGTGCAGGGAACTTCTGGAAAAATTCGGCGGACATCCGATGGCGGCAGGATTATCTCTTCCGGAAGAAAACGTGGATAAGTTCCGTGAAAAAATCAATGCCTGTGCAAATCTCACGGAGGATGACCTGATTCCGAAGATCAAAATTGATATTCCGATGCCCGCAGCGTATGCGGATGCCGGTCTTATCCGGGAATTTGCAGTGTTAGAGCCTTTTGGAAAAGCCAATATCAAGCCACAGTTTGCCGACAAAAACCTGAGTATCACAAAGGCTTTTGTGGTTGGAAAAAATCAGAATGTGTTGCGGCTGAATCTCCTGACAGCCGCGGGAGAGGTGGTATCGGCAGTCTATTTTGGTGATATTGAGGCGTTCAAAGCATATTATGCAGAAAAGTATGGAAGTGCGGAAGTGGAAAAAGCTTTTCGCGGTCAGATAAACAAATTGAGGATAATGATTGTGTACTATCCGGAGATTAACGAGTATAATGGAGTGGAAAGCGTACAGGTTATCATTCGAAATTATCAATAAAAGCTGGAGGATGGCATATGTTTGGTGGAAAAAAAGCAAAAGAACTGGAAGAGGAACTTCTGGCATTACAGGAAAAACAGAACCGTCTGCAGGAGCAGATTTCTAATATTGCAAAAGCAAAAGACAGCGCAGAAGAGACAGTGGTGCAGATGACGATCTCAAAAACGGAACTGGATGAGACCATTGCGGCAGTTTCAGAGGAATTGGAATTGTTAAAAGAGTGTTCAGAGGCAAATTCAGGACAGACCGTACTGTTGAAACAGCAGCTAATGAAAAAAAATGAGCAGAATACAAGACTGCAGCAGGAAAAAGAAGAACTCCGCCGGCAGATGAAAGATGAGCATGGGGAAATAGCCAGAGTTGTAGAGCAGAACAAGCATGTCACAACACCAATGAAGGAGATTGCATCATTTTATGAGGCATATTGTCAGGAGAGAAAGTCTGTTGGGGATACGTTAAAGAAACTGGCAGATATCTCACAGAATATGGGAGTTCTGGCACTTGGCGCAGCAATTGAAGCAGGACGCATGGGAGAAGACGGAAGAAAATTTGTGACAGCGGCAGAGGAAGTGCGTGTGAATGCAGAACAGTATACTTCGGCAGTTACGGATGTACTTACGAAAATCAGCGCTTTTGAGGAAACTGCCGCAAATACAGAGAAACAGATTCAGGTGTTAAATGATCTTTTAAAAGAAAATAACAGTTCCTTGGTAAAACTTCTGGAAAGCAGAGACACAGAGGTGGCGGAAACAGATCATGAAAATGTGGAAGAAGAAACCGATATTGAAGAAATATTAGAAAGTCTCTGTCAGGGTGAAAATGAATTTTTCGAAGTGCAGAGCAGAGTGTTATCCAAAGCGGAAACACTGCGTCAGGAGTGGAAAGAGCACAAAGAATGCGCGGATGAATTAGAACGTAATGTGGAGGAGATCCATCGTTTCGCTCAGACGGAATAAAGAAGCCACAGGTTAGAAAATAGCAGTTATTTACAATCACGAAAAGAGTGAGAGAGGGGAAAAGTATGACAAAAGAGGAGGAGTTTACATTTTTATCAGCGGATGGCAAAACAACCATCCATGCAGTCAAATGGATTCCGGAAGATGGAAAGTATGAGGCAATTTTACAGATCACACATGGCATGATCGAATTTGTAGAACGCTACAGACCATTTGCTGAATTTCTGACAGAAAATGGCTTTATGGTGGTGGGACATGACCATTTAGGACATGGGGATTCTGTAGCATCCAAAGATGACTGGGGATATTTTGCGGAAAATCCGAGTGACACGGTGATCGCAGACATGCATACACTGCGCACAATGGTTCAGAAAGAAAATCCGGGTGTTCCTTATTTTATGATGGGACACAGTATGGGATCTTATATGCTTCGGAAATACCTCACCGTTTACAATGATGATCTAAGAGGGGCAATCATTATGGGAACCGGTTGTGTGCCGGACAGTATGACCAGACTCGGAATCAATGTATGCAGATTCCTTGCAAAAATTTTTGGCTGGCATCACAGAAGCAGACTGGTTGAATCACTTTCCTTTGGCGGACCATATAAGAAATATGATCTTTCCGGAAAAACACCTTCCAACAGCTGGCTTACAAAAGATGAGGATATTGTAAAATTCTATTATAACGAACCGCGGTGTACGTTCAAGTTTACATTAAACGGCTATCTGGGGCTGATGGAAGCGGTTCTCTACGATAATCAGTTGGAAAATGTGAAGAAAGTGCCAAACAAGCTTCCAATTTTTATTGTATCCGGTCAGGATGATCCGGTGGGAGATAATGGTGTCGGCGTGAAAAAAGTGTATGATCTATTCAAAGAGGCAGGTTCTCTGGATATTACATATAAGCTTTACGAAAATGACAGACATGAAATCTTAAATGAGACAGACCGCGATAAAGTGTATGCAGATCTTCTTGCATGGATGAGAGTGCGGATCGATACGTAAAAATATGGATACAGATAATTTTTCCTATAGGGTATTACGAAATGATGAGGAAAAAGTATATAGGTTTCTTAATTTTTTATAAACATATTATGTTAACTTGTGATTTATAGTGAGATGTAGTAAAATAAAAATCTGTTTTGGGGAATCTCAAAGCAGATTTTTATTATGTGGAAATGATGGTTTTCATATGAGCAAATACTGCGATCCGCAATAAAAAGAGAGGGAAGAAAAAGTGAAGAGAAAGAGAATGACAAAGAGAATTGCAGCAATTATTTTAGCTGCAGTGATGATGATACCAACACATGTAACATCATTTGCAGCAGATGCTTCTGCGCAGAACTCCACCGGGCAGGAAGAGAGCAATGCCACATCCGGTGATTCCCAGACAACACAGTCAGAGAATAATGCAGCAACGCAGAATGGCAGCAGTGCAACAGGTGCAGATACCAATGCCGGTTCGACTGGAAATACAGGATCGGATACACAAAACAGCACAGCTTCAGATTCAAAGAGCAGCACAAGTTCAGATACACAGAACAGTACAGGTTCAGATTCACAGAGCAATACAACCAATAATGCTGCTTCAGATTCGCAGAGCAGTACAACAACAAATTCTGACAGCACAAATACTTCCACCAGTGGCACAACCGATAATGTTACAGGTGGGGTAACGGTAGAAGATGATAAAAAATCCACAGAAAATGTGACTGGAGATGTCATTGTGGATGAGAATAACGATAATGTTGAGATTAAGAAAGATGATAAACCTTATCTTGCACTCGGCGCGGATTTGTCCGATGACCAGAAAAATACCGTATTATCCCTTATGGGAATCGATCCTGCCAATCTGGCAAATTATAACGTGACTTACGTTACAAATGCACAGGAGCATCAGTATCTGGATTCCTATGTGGATTCTTCCAAAATTGGAAGCAAGTCATGGTCTTCTGTCGTGATCGTAAAACGTAAAAAAGGAAATGGATTAAACATTTCTACGAACAATATCACATACTGTACCGTTGGTATGTACAAAAATGCGCTGACAACTGCTGGAATTACAGATGCAGATATCATCGTTGCAGGTCCTAAGCCAATTTCCGGAACCGCTGCACTGGTTGGAATCTTTGAGGCATATGAGGCAATGACCGGGGAAGCAGTACAGGATAACGTTGTAGATGCAGCGTTAAATGAACTTGTTGTCACCGGAGAACTGGAAGCTTCCATTCAGGGTCTGACCGATCAGGAAGTGGAGGAGTTTATTGCTTACATCAAGTCACTGATCGCAGAAAAAGGACTGACTGACGAGAAGAGTATCAACGAAGCAATTGATGAAGCCTGTGATAAATATGGCGTCACTTTATCTGATGATGAGAGACAGAAAATCGTTGATCTTCTTTTGAAAATTACTTCTCTTGGAATTGATTTAAGTGGACTGGTGGATTACGCAGCCTCTCTCTACAATTCCTTTAAAAATGGAGGAAGCTCTTCCGGAATCATGGCATCTATTGGTAACTTCTTTGGAAATATCTTTAGTGCGATTGGGGAGTTCTTCAAAAATTTGTTTAAATAATCGGAGTTTAACTTACCGTGGAGCAGCAGATTTTGTGGTGCTTT